>OBHU01000008.1_pt1 | contig 174484 bp, 182 predicted proteins | sample 1519071 | NCBI WGS metagenome assembly OBHU01 (sample SAMEA2452135, study PRJEB22498) | human gut metagenome
TTATTACAGACTTGAATTTGATGAAAATGAAGTTTAGTAAATTATTATATATGAAATTATACGATTCAACTGAAAATGCATTTCATTGGGAAAAATTAGATTTAATCCCTGAAATAGAAAAACTAAAACAAACACCTCAAAATGAAATATGGCACAAAGAGGGTAATGCTTTTGTACATACTTGTATGGTTGTACAAAGTGCGTTAGATCATATTTCAAATGAAACTATTGATTATTTAGCATCACCTGAAATTAGAGAAATTTTAGTATATGCTGCTTTATTGCATGATGTTGGCAAAGCTTTTACAACAAAGAAAGGAGAAGATGGCCTATATCATGCAAGTAACCATGCAATTAAAAGTGCAGAAATTGCAAAAGATTTATTAGTTAAGTTAGAAGTAGATGAACATTTACATACCGCGATTATCTCATTAGTTCGTTGGCATATGCAGCCTATGTACATTCTTGAACAGACAAATCCTGAAAAAGCTATACTAAAACTAGCTAATAATCTTAATGAAGTAAATGTAGAACTTTTAATTCTACTAAAGCAATGTGATTGTGAAGGTTCAATCTACGATAAGGATGATCATCGAGACGAAATACTCCAAAAGGTAAGAGAGATTTATTATGATAAAATTACTTACAAACGTGGAGAAACAGTTAAGATTACTAAGTTATCAGACAATGATACTTGTAGTTATGTTCCAGGACATCATCCTAATGGAATTAATACTGGATATGAAAAAATAGGTAGGCTAATTGAACCTATTACAAAAGGACATAGAGTATATATAGGACTTGGATTCTCTACATCTCCTGTTGTAGAAATTGTTAGCAAAAATTGTTTTAAAACAAGAAATTCTGTATATGAAATTACAGAAGTTTGTAAAACTACAGAAAAATAAAATTTAATATAATGCGTTATTTATTAGTAAAAACCGAAAACATGCCTATTTTGGCTCTAGCTCTTGGAAGTCTAGATTACAAAGCTGGAAACTCACCTATTTTTCCTATTGCATTTGGAGAATTCTCAATTTTAATTGATAAGGAGGATAAAACATTCTTCTATGTTAAAGGTCGAAAAGAAATTGATAAATTTGTTGAAGATCATGCTAAAATCTATACAACTAATGATTTATCACATGCTCTTGAATTTCTTAAGGAAGACGAAGATGAGGAAACTGATAAGTCTGAAGAAGATAAAGAGGAGATCGATCTTAAAACTATTTTTGAACATCCTTTAATGCAGGTTTTTAGTCGGCATATTCCTAAAGAGATTTTGGCTAAGTGTATTATGGAAGCTAAAGAAGAACGAGAACAGGAAGAAGAAAACGCTGCAGAGGAAAAATCTGAAGATAAAGAGTCTAACTTCCATAAAGAGTTGGTACCTGGACGAATCGTTCAGTTTGAAAATGCAGGTATGATTCGGTATGGAATTGTACTTAGTAATGGTACAGTGATACACTTCTCAGGAAGTAATTTAGCTGCTTCAGGATATATTAATAATATTACTGAAGATCGTCCTTATAGAGTTGTACGTATTCTTAAGCCTACAAGCCAGTATTACAATCTAAAGGATGTAAACAATATGGAAGTGGCTTGGGAGCGTAAAGTTCGTAAACCTAAAGTTACTAAAACAATAACTGAGATTGAAAAAGAATTAGGACTTGCTCCTGGTTCGTTAGTCATTGAATAAGAGGGAATTAATTCCCTCTTTTTGTTTTTATAAGTATGGGTAAGTTTATTCGGGATTATCAAGTTGATAAGACATTTAGTAAAGAAGAGGAAACTTTTAAGCCTAATCGTAAAAAGGTAAAAAAGTTTAAAGACCCTGAAAAACGTGAAAAGAAACAATCTAAAAAAGATTAAAAGATGACATATGGATTGAACGATATTTGTTTAGTACCTGCTAGGATTAGTGATATTGAACATCGTGAACAATGTAATCCATATAGTGCTGATAATATGCTCCCGTTGTTTACTGCTCCTATGAGTTCAGTAATTAACGAGAGCAATTATCAGGTATTTATGGATAATAAAATAAATACTATAATTCCTCGTTCAGTAGATTTATCTACTAGATATGAGTTAATGTCAAAAACTTTTGTGGCCTTAAGTTTATCTGAATTTGAAACATTTGCAGGTCTAGAATTAGGTGAAATTAAGGAGGAAGAAATATTTTATATATGCGTAGATATTGCTAATGGTCATATGCGTAAGCTTATTGATCTTTGTAAATCTGTAAAACAGAAATATGGAGGTCATGTTATACTAATGGCAGGCAATATTGCAAATCCTGATACTTATATAGATTATGCCTTAGCTGGTATTGATTTTGTACGTGTTGGAATTGGTGGTGGATCAGTATGTACTACTTCTGCAAATGGAGGAGTTCATTATGCTATGGCTTCTTTAATTAAAGAGGTTGTAGATCGTAAGTGGGAGATAGAAAAAGCAATTAAAGATGCAGAAGCTATGCATATTTCTCATAAATATGAATCTTTGCCATTTATTGTAGCTGATGGTGGGTTTGATAATTATGATAAGATTATTAAAGCATTAGCATTAGGTGCAGATTATGTAATGGTAGGCAAAATCTTTGCTCAAGCAGAAGAAGCTTGTGGTAAAGTAATTGAACATTGGGTACGAGGAGAATATATTGCTCGAGACCGAGTTTATTACGGAATGTCTACTAAAAAAGCTCAAGTAGAAACTGGAAGTCAAAAATTAAAAACAGCAGAAGGAATAGAAGTTACAGTACCTATTTTGTATTCTTTAAGTGGATGGTGTGAGAATTTTGTTCATTATCTTCGATCAATGATGAGTTATACAAACTCTTTTACACTTAGTGATTTTAAAAATACAGAATATCGTATTGTTAGTCCTTCTGAATATTTATCATATTATAAGTAATGGCAGAGATAATTTATTGTAAATTAACTGAAACTAGATCTCGAAGAACTTGGCAAATATTGCCTAAGCAGTATTTTCCTAACAAAACTCCTGTTTATGAATTAGCTGTATCTATTTCTCAGTATACAATTGATAGGGTACAACATCCTTTTGGTTGTATAGTTGGATTATATGCTAAACAGTTAAATTTTGCATCAACTCAAAAGTATTATTCCTATTCTGGAGACTTGTATTCAATAGCAGATAATCCTAAAGCAGATTCTGGATATCAAAAATACCTCAAAAATAGAGATAAGACTCCTGAAGAAATAGAAGAGGAAGAAGCTAAATTAAAGTCAAAAGTTTTATATCAAATTAAAAATAATCCTGATATAGTTCCTATGTCTATTGATAAAGATGGTTTCTATATTAAGGATGAAACTTTTTATCTACTTACTCGAAATATTTATAAACGTGTAAATACAATGCTAACTGGTCCTACTGGATCTGGTAAAACACAAGTAGTAGAATTAATTTGTAAGCAATTAGGACTTCCTTGTACTATTTATGATATGGGTGCCATGCATGATCCTATATCAGACTTACTTGGTGTTCATCGTCTCGAAGAGGGGAAGTCTATCTTCGACTATGCTAAATTTACTCAAGATGTTCAAAAACCTGGAGTTATTGTTTTAGATGAGCTGTCGCGTGCGCCTGCTACCTGCCTCAATATACTTTTTCCTGCTCTTGACCATCGTAGGACTTTGCCTGTAGAAATTGCAGGTTCTAAGGATATTCGTGAAATTCCTATTCATCCTGAAGTATGCTTTATATCAACTTGTAATATTGGTATTGAATATACTGGTACTTCAACTCTTGATAAAGCATTAAAGAATCGTTTCTTCCCAATCGAATTTACATATCTTCCTGCAGACATTGAAGCTCGAGTTCTCATGAAGAGATGTGATATTGAGAAACAGGATGCTGATATGATTACTTCTATTGCTGCTAAACTTCGTAGGATGGCAGAAAATGCAGAGGCTGCAACTACAGTATCAACTCGAGAAACTTTAATGATTGCAGAATTAATTCATGATGGATGGTCAACATTAGATGCATTAAATTATGTATTAATTCCACTATGTGATAGTAAAGAGTCTCGAGAATTAGTACGAAAATTGTTAATGAGTAAATAATATGTCATTTACTGACTGGTTTGGGCGTAAAGGTAAGAATTATACATCTACTTATAAAGGATCTACTCGTTTAGGGTGGGATACTAAAGTAAGTGGATCGTATTCTTCTTTCTTTGCACCTGATTTAAACAAAAGAAAGCTTTTAAGAGATTCCTATCGTCACGCATGTGATATTAGGGATATTATGGATATTCCAAGAAATATTCGAATACAGTTAAATGTAGACACGGAAACTTCATGTACAAATGGAAGTACAGTTATTGTTTCCACTAAAGTATATGATGATGATAAAATCGATAATAATGTTAAATTAGATGTATTCTTAGGTACAACTATTCATGAATTTTCTCACATATTATATACCGATATGGCAGAAATTCGTAAAAATAGACCTAATAAGTTCCTTTTTAATTTGTTTAATACTATTGAAGATGAACGAATTGAATACAATACTACACAAAATTACCCTGGGTATGCTAATTTTATTGGACAAGCAAAATATTATTATTTTGATTTGTTATACAAGAAAGCTGAAAAACAGGATGATTTAATGGATGTATTACAAAATATCTTATATATTGTAAGATATCCTGCAAGAGTAGATACTAAGGTTATTTATCGACATCAGGTTTTGTTTAATGAAATTAAGAAAGTTCTTTGTGATTTTGGAAATAATTCCAAAGAAGCTTATGATAAAGCAGAAAAAATTTATAAGCTATTACTAGATTACTTTAAGTTCCCACCTCCTCCGCCTGAAGAACAACAAGAAGGAGATGAAGAACAAGAGCAATCTGATTCTGGTGAAGGCCAAGAAGAATCAGATGGAAATTCTGATCCTCAAAATTCTAAACAGTCTTCTCAAAAACAAGATTCTAAAGATAATAAAGGATCAGATAAGAATAGTAAAACACAAAGTTCTCCCAAAAGTGGTTCTGATGAGGGATCTGCGGGCAAAAAGAAACAAGAACCTATTAAGGCATATACTCAAGAAGAAATAAAACAAGCAGCTGAAAAATTAGCTGAACAAATGCGACGTTTAACTACTTCTAATACTTCTTTAAATAGTAAGGAAATTAAAAGTGAATGGGATTCTAAAGAAATTGCTGATGAGTGTAAACAAATAAAAGATGATGTTTTTATTGTAAAACAAGAAGATAGTGAAAGACGTTATAAAGCGGATTTTGATACAGTAAAACAACACATTAATGGTTTAGTTAATACTTTTAGCAAATTCTTTGTTGAACAAGAATATCGTTTAACAGGAATGCGAAGAGGTGTGCTAGATACTAATAAATTAGCTGAAGCTTATCAAGCAGTAGAAACTGTCTATTCAAATAAGTTTAAACGTACTACTCCTGGTTTAGATGTTTGTGTATTAATTGATGAGAGTGGTTCTATGAGTGGAACTAATATCTCATCTGCAAGAAAATGTGCAATATTACTTAATGAGGTATTTTTACGTTTAAAGCAATGTGACTTTTATGTTTATGGTCATACTGCAGATAATCGACAGACAGGAGAAGTTACTATTAATGTATATCGTGATCACTGGAATAGAAATCGTTATGCTTTAGGTAAAGTTGATAGTTATTCTAATAACAAAGATTCTGTTGCTATTGAGGAGACATATAAAATGGTTAGAAAGCAAACTGCGAAACCACTTTTAATGTTTGTAATTTCTGATGGAGCTCCTAATGCATGGGGATTAAGAGGACAACCTGCTGTAGAAGAAGTTAAAAAGGTAGTAAATAGAATTGAATCAAACGGAGATACTCTAGTTTGCCAAATTGCTATTGAAAGTCACTTCCGACCTCAGGATATGTTTAATCACTATGTTGTTATGACAGATATGAATACTTTTCCAAGTGACTTATCTAGATATGTTATGAATACATTAATATCTAAGCTTAAAAGAGTAGATGTTTAATTTGTATATTTTCAGATTTTTTACTACCTTTGCTGTATAACTAAAGGTAGTAATTTAGGAGCTTAGTGTAATGGTAGCACAGCGGTCTTCGATTGGAGCACGTTTAGCGTGAAAATTATAGCAAATTCGGTAAAAGTGAAATAAGAGTATAAATACTGCGAATCAACTTTCTAAGAAAGTCTAAGGTCCTGAAATATGGATAGCTGATAATACCGAGCTAAATTAAAGTGAATGTATTGTAAGGAATATAGGTTGTCTATACCGTATAGAATAGGCGGAGTGCTTGATAGGTCGAAAATTAAAGCCGTACACTTCCTTAAATACCCTATCTCACTTTATAAATGTGTAGAGACTAAATGCTATACTTGTTTAACAAGCTGATATAGTCCAGACCACGTCAGGAGTTATTAATTAAAATAATTTCTTGTAGTGAAAACTATAGTGGTAAGCAAAACCGTAAAAGGGAGCCTCCAAAACTCCAGGTGAGGGTTCGAGTCCTTCAGCTCCTGCTAACTAATTAATAATCTGTATATTATGCAATATAATCTTTACAAAATAAAGCAAGAAACATATCTTGTAATGTATTCTGATAGAGTAAGAAGAAGGTATTTTCAAGGAAGACATTGGACAGAAGGTCCTTATGCAGCTTGAAAACCTTATTATATTAATAAAAATTACGAATTGTTATACAATAGGCATCTAGAATAATTCTAGATGCCTTTATTATTAGGTATTTTACAGGAAAACTTGAAACTTTTGACTAAGCTTAATTATGAAATCAATATTAGTTAAAATTGGAATTTTAGTTGTTATAGGGCTAACTATATTCTTTATGGGACAGAGAATACACGATTTAAATATTGCATTAGACAATTCTGTTAATAATGAAAAGGCATATGCTGCAGAAAATTCAGGATTAAAAGAAAGTAATCGTGTATTTAAGTTATCTATTGAACAATTAGATTATTATAACGATTCACTTATGTTAGCTATGAAAAAAATAGCTAACGATAATGGTATTAAAGATAAAAAAATTAAGTCTTTACAGTATCAATTAGAACATTATTCTAAGAGAGATACTTTAATTCTTAGAGATACCGTATTTAGAGATCCGAATTTTGTTCTTGATACGTGTATTGTTGATCATTGGAATAAAAGCTGTTTACATTTACAATATCCTGGTACAATTGCTTTAAGTAATGAATATGAAAATGAAAAGTTTATTACTTTAAGTTCTCATCGAGAGCCTATTAAACCTCGTAAGTGGTTTTTACCTAGATGGTTTACTAAGAAACAAACTATAGTAGAGGTTTTAGTAGTTGATGAAAATCCTTATGTTAAAACAAAACAACAAAGGTTTGTTGAAATTATAGATTAATATGAAAACTGCAGTTCCAAGAGATGTTTCTTTAAATATATTATTTGTAATAGATATTTGTAAATTAAATGCAGAAGAAAAATGTAAACTTCAAGAGGATTTATTTGGAGTAGGAGCTTGTTGGAATAATAGTCAGAGAGTTGTTATTGAAGAGTGTACTGATGATTCAGTTGGATATTATTTTATATATCCTAATCGAAGAATAACTTATTTACAAAAAGATCGTAATGTTTTTGGTTATACGTTTGATCGTATTGTAGATAGAAATACCGCATTGAATCTTTTAAGATATAGAATTTTTCTAAAGTAATGAAAAAGAAAGCTATTACATTAATAGATTATATTGATGATGATGGAATGATTGTGTTTCAAGTTAATCAAAGAGTTAATATAATTGAATTTACAGAACATTGCTTAGTTAAAACTAAGTATGGCTATATAAAAATCTCTAAAGAATATTTAAAAATATTATAAAATGTCTAAAAAATCTCTTTCAATTAAAATTCGAAGAGCTAGAATAGAGCTAAGAATAATGCAAGATGCCGCTTCTATTATTTATCATAAACTTTCTGCCATAAATAATATTGATAGAAGTAAAACTCCACACTTTTATCGTTCTGTATATATCGAATCTATAGAGAGTTCTTTAGGTGAATATCAAGTTAAAAGTATTACTGAACTTGAAAAGCTTATTCGAAAACAGAAAAGTAAAATACGTAAATATGATCAAAGAATATGCAAATTACAGTCAACTCAAAATATGAAATAGGCCAGCAAGTATATCTTTGTAAGACAAAATTAAAATTTAAAGATGGAGATTTTGTAAACGCAAGTGTACCTAATTTGAATCCTTTTACTGTAACTTCTATTCGGATTCATCAACATCCTAATTCTCAGAGTATTTATTATCGCTTAGATGGCTTACAAAAATCTATTCGAGAAGATCAGATTTTTGAATCTATTGAAGCAGCTAAAAAATTTTGTCATGAGCAATAGTTTTAATCATCAATCTTTTTTAAAAGCAGGAGCTGAAAAAGAACAAGAATTTGCTAATTTATTAGTTCTTAGGAATGGTGGGGTCATTTCACATTCTGATAGAAGTACAGATATTAAAGATCATATAGATCTTTTCTGAACTAAAGACAATAAAACATTTTCTTTTGATGTTAAGGGCTTAAAAAAGAGTAATCGATCAGATATTAATACCGATAGTAGTATTCATTGGATTGAAATTAGTAATGTAAGAGGAAATCCAGGCTGGTTATACGGAAAAGCAGATTATATTGCTTTTGAGACAGATAAAGAATGGCTTTTAGTAAAAAGACGTAAGTTAATTGATTTAATCAATTCGAAAGTAACAGATACTGCAGTTAAAAATACTAAAGAATTATATACTTACTATCAAAGATATGGTAAAAAAGATATAATTGTTAAGGTTTTAACTAAAGATTTAGCTGAAATAGCTTCAAAAACTATTAGTAAATGAGAAAATTAAATATAGCATTAGTTGCACACGATGCTAGAAAACAAGAATTAGTAGACTGGGTTAAGTTCAATAAACAAGTTTTATTTCCACATCATTTAATAGCTACTGGAACTACCGCAAAGTTACTAAGTGAGATTAATATTGATGAGATCAGTCCAGACTGGCCAGGTAAAGGAGATTATTATAATACTTATTTAGCTGTAACTCCTGTTCTTTCAGGACCACTTGGAGGAGATCAAATGATAGGAGCTATGATTGCTCAAGGACAAATTGATGTATTAATTTTCTTTTGTGATAATCTTATTACTCAAGGGCATCAAACTGATATATCTGCATTAACTCGTTTAGCATCATTATATAATATTGCTTTTGCAACAAATAGAACTACTGCAGACATGATTCTTACATCCTCATTATTTGGAAATGAAGATTATGTTCCCATTAAACAGGATTTTAGTTCTTATTTAAATAGAAAATTATAGATAATTTAAAAATAAAAAGATATGAGTAAAGTAGTTAAATTTTATTACACTAGACCTCTTTCCTTTCTTGAAGTAGCAATTGTGCCAATTCGAGAAACTGTAGCAGTACCTCAGCAAAAAACTCGTATGAGTGAGCGATATACAATTGCTGCAGTATATGATGAGGAAGCTAAAACTATTAAGTTTGGGCTTGCAACGTGTGTTCCTACAGATCATTTTGTTAAGAAGATTGGTCGAGAAATTGCTGAAAAGAGAGCAGAAACTGAACCTTTCTTTGAAGTAAAAGATTTTGATGGAACTTTCGCAGATTTTAGACATTTAGTTATAGAGGTTGGTACTAATAAAGAAAAGGAATTACTTTATCGGAAGTATAACCGTTATATGTAGGCTGCTGATGAAAATCCTAGATCTGGCATTTAAAGGAAAGGTAACCCTTCCTTTAGAAAAGGAACAAAACTTCTTAAAAGATTTCGAAGATCTATTAGTTAAACATGAAGCTTATTTTGATGGAACAATTAGATCTTATGAATTTGATGAGTGTGAAATTGTAGAAGAAATTGAAGAAGTGAGAAGTTAATATTCCAATTTTTGATAAAGACATTTTAGTTATTCAGGATGAAGATATAAGTAAGATAATATCTTATTTAGAAGATATGTATTCTATACATCTTGAGTACCAGTCTAATTTAACAGATGGTATTACTTGTATATTACCTAATGGATTAATTGTTATTGGATTAACTAATAATGATCCATATATTGCTTTACACGAATGTACTCATGCTGTATTTGCTTTAAAAGAGATAATAGGATGATCAGATAATGATGAAGAAGTATTTTGTTATACTTTAGAATGAGTCTATAAGCATGTAACAAAGTATATAAATTCTCATGATTAGAGTATATACAGATGGTAGTTATAAACCAACATTAAATCAAGGTGGATATTCTTCAGTTATAACTGAAGATGGAAAAGTAATTAAAATTCTTTATCAAGGTTTTAAAAATACTACTAATAATAGACAAGAACTAAAAGGAGTTTTAGAAGCTTTAAGGTATTTTAAAACTCCTCAAGTTCTTGAAATTTATTCTGATTCAAGTTATGTAGTTAGTAGTATAAATAATGGCCATGTGGCTAGATGAATCGAAGAAAAAGACGATTCAAAGAAAAATATGGATTTATGAACTGAAATCTACAAGTTAATTCAGTTTCATAAAGTTACATTTGTCTGAGTAAAAGGACATAATAACAATGAATTTAATGAACTTGCAGATTTATATGCACAACATGCTGCAGAATGTTTAGAATTAACAGAAGATGAAAAGTTTTAAATTAAGAAAAATTGGAAATCATTGGTATCCTTGTATTGATCATGAACTTGGAGATCCTATTAATCTTACTGAAAAAGTTGATCGATATTTAAATATATTAGATCTCTCTAAATCAGGAGAAATTACAGTAGAGCTAGAAGAATTAGGAATTTTATTTGGAGGTATAAATATTATCTATTTTAACGAAGAGGATATTGTTCGATACTTGACTACTGATGATAATTTTGATATTCGTTTTGTTGTAAATGAACATGAATTTCTTATATCTTCTGATGTTTATTGGTTATTAGAAAATCAATTCAACTTTAATTTTCATAAGACTAGTTATAAAATTCATATTTATTAAAGATAGCAGAAATGCTTTGTATTTTTAACCATTATAATTATGGTAGTTAAGGAAACTGCAAAAGATCCTACTGGACCTAAAGATATTAGTAGGAGAGAATGTACATTAAGTAAAGAAATTCAGGAGTTATTACTTCGACAGCTTAAACATGAATTACAAAATCATAATATATATATGAATTTTGCTAATTATTTTGGAGTTCGTGGATTCGTAGTTCTTGAAGAATATTATAAGCAACGAGCAGATGAGGAATATTTACATCACAGTTGGATTCGTAAGTATCTAAATGAAAATGATGCAGAATATATTTATCCTACTATTGATCAATTTGATAAAAAGATAGTGGATATGGTTGATCCGTTCAAGATGACTGTTGATCTTGAAATTGAAACTACTCAAATGATCTATGAAATAGTTGATCAAGCTGCTGCTGAATGTGATTGGGCAACGTTTAACTGGCTTAATGGTCATGATCCTGTAACAGGTATGCTTGTAAATGAGCAGGTAGTTTTCTGCCTGATTGTTTAGAAATAAACAATACGAACAAATCAAAAACGGTGAAGGCTGAGACGCTAATACCGTGCTAATTTTAAATTTAAATGATTTAAAACAGTGTAACGCATAGGTTTTGAACCTAATTTGTTTGTGAGTCTGAAAAAGAATTTGTATATTTGTATCATGTTTAATTAAATTATATTAATATATGAATAACAATAAACAAATTTATGAAGGAAAAGTTATGTCTTCAAATAATTCAGGAGATTTTGTAATCTTAGAATATATTGATGCGTATCACATTAGAATAAAGTTTTTACAAACTGGAACTATAATTACTGCAGAACTAGGAAATCTAAGAAAAGGTGCAGTTAAAGATCCATATTATCCATCTATATACGGTATAGGATATTTTGGAATTGGTCCTTATAGTTCAAGGGTAAAAAATGGTAAACAAACTCGTTGTTATAAAATTTGAAAAGAAATGATTGGAAGGTGTTATTGTTCAACTGTTTCTGAGTATAAAAATTATGGAGGTTGTGGAGTTACCGTTTGTTCTGAATGACTAAATTTTCAGAATTACGCTAAATGATATTATGATAATTGTTATAATGAAACTTTTGTAGTAGATAAAGATTTCCTAGTTAAGGGAAATAAAATATATGGACCAAACTATTGTTGTTTTATACCAGCAGAAATTAATAGTGCAATTACTTTACGTAATACTGTAAGAGGAAGTACTCCTCTAGGAGTTAGAATTAAAGATAATAAAATAATAGCACAAATTAATTATATGGGAAAGAAAAAACATCTTGGTACATTTTCCACTATAGAAGAAGCATTTACAATATATAAAAAGAATAAAGAAGCCTGTCTAAAAGAGTATGCAAATAAATATAAGGATATTCTTCCTAAACAGGTATATAATGCAATATATAATTATCAGATATTAATAACAGATTAGAATAAAATAAACCCAAGAGTGATTTGCCCTTAACAGGTAATGCTGAAGGTGAAAATATATGCTGAACTACAGAGAACACGAATCTGTAGAAGTTAAGATAAAAAGCTTAACGATAACAAAAATTGAGAAGAGGAATCTATTAGTCGTACAGCTTTAGATATTGCAGAATCAGAAGGTTCTTGGCTTCGGAAAGAGAAGTCTATTATGAACGCTTATAAAGGCGATACTGATTAATAGTTAAATCTATGTTAATTCAACTTCCAGATACAATTAAAGACTTATACTTTGTTGGCGATGTTCATGCTGGATGAAATATAGTTACTTATTATATTCGACAATACAAAATTAAGGACTCTGTTTTTATTTTTTGTGGAGATGTTGGTATTGGATTTGAAAGTCTAATGCATTATGCTAATTGTGTAGTTCCTCAACTTCATAAGACATTAAAGAAATTTAATGACATATTTATTTGGGTTAGAGGTAATCATAAATATTTTAAACTTATTTGTTTTAGTCATAAATAACTCGTATATTTGTACTATAATTTAATAAAAATTAATAGTATGAGTAAAATAAAAATAAACGAAAACTTTTTTAAAAAGATAAATACCCAAGAAACTGCATATATTAGGTTTACTATATGCAGATGGGTGAATTGAAAATAATCATACTTTTGGTATTGAGTTATTAGAGCATGATAAAGATATTCTTGAAAGAATAAAATCAGCAATGCACTCTGAACAAAAGTTATATCCACGTATACAGAAAATAAATAATAAGCTTAAGTATGTATTTAGGGTACATAGAAGTTGTATGGTTCAAGATTTGATTTGTCTCGGATGTACTGAACGAAAAAGTTTAACATTAAAGTTTCCAAATAAAAACATAGTTCCTGATGAACTAATGTCTCATTTTATTAGAGGATATTTTGATGGAGATGGAAGTGTATCAGAAGGACGAAATGTAAAAGTAAATTTTACAGGTAATACAGATTTTATTTTAAACCTTCAAGACTATCTAGCAAATAATTCTATACTTAATGCAAATAAACCTAATTATGGTAAGAATAAGGATAGACATATATTTTGTACAATGGAGTGATCTGGGCGTGGAAATGCAAAAAAGTTATTTAATTATCTTTATAAAGATGCAGTTATTTATGGACAAAGGAAATATAATAAGTTTAAAGAAATAATTTGTGCTCTTGATAAGAAATTATTAAGTGAAACAGGGTTAATTGCTGGGACGCCTGAGATGGTAATCAGCAGCCAAGCCTCAATAGAGGAAGGTTCATCGACTATTCCTGAAATGGAAGTAGAATCAAGTGATTCGAAATGCCCTGCCCTTAACAAGTAATGTTGAAGGTGAAGATATAGTCAGTTCTCATATTAAATCAAGTATGAGCCATATGGATATAGACTAACGATCTATATTAAACAAAAAGGATGATCCATCCTATTTTGAACAAAGGCTAATTGATACTAAATACGTAAAATGTGTTTCAGATTATGATATTATTAATGTTTGTAATTTAAACGTTTTATGTATAGGTGGAGGTATTAGTATTGATAGACAGTTTCGTATGCAAAATGATAGTGTTAGTATAGTTAGATATATGAAATATCATAATTGTGACTATCAAACTGCAGAACTGAGTTGTCTTAAATCATATTGGCCTGATGAGCCAGTAATATATCGTCCAAAAGTAGAAGAACACATTGATATTATTTGTAGTCATTCCGCTCCTTCTTTTTGTTATCCAAATGATAAAGGAGGAATTGTAAAAGACTTTGCAGCATACGATTCTGAGTTATTAAATGATATTGACAATGAGCGAGCTGTATTAGATCGAGTATATGAGGATTATAAGAATGAAGTAACACATTGGTATTATGGTCATTTTCATAAAAACCAAATGCAGACTATTAATAATACAATGTTTAAACTTTTAAATATTGGCGAAATTGTTCGACACTACTCAGACAATAACAATACATTGTAAGATAGTTGCTATTGAAGATGGTCAGTATACAGCTATTGTAGTAGAAGATCTGAATCGAATAGAAACAGATGATCTTAAATATGTTACTGTTGTTAAATGTCCAAACTGAGATATTTCTACTTTTGAAATTGGAGATACAGGTTATCTTCAATTTCAATATGTAGAAGGAGGAAAGACACAATGATACAACAAAGATTCAAAAGATTTTGAAATTTATAAATATACAAATAATTATTTTATAAGTTTTATTAAAGAAAAAGATATATGTAATCAAAAAGAATTTAATTTTTAAATATGCGTAAAGAGACAGAATTTGGCGAGAAGTTACGTAGCGTGTTAGAATCAATTGATTCCTTAACATGGAGAGATAAAAGTGGGAATGATGTTAAACTTGTTGATGCATCTGTAGAGGACTTACGTAAATGATATAAGCACTGTTATGAGATGTTATATAACGTTAGTCCCTGGAATCCTGGTAAGTTTATAGTTCGAGAAAATATTCATCGAACTTGAGATTCATGTAATACGGAACTATTTGTTAGATACATTCTTCATGAATGCGAAACTGATATTAAGACTAAGAAAGATATCTTAGATTATATTAATAAACAAAGAGCAGCATCTGAAAGGGATATACTAAATGATTCAATAGCAAGTATATTTAATGGTGTTCCTCCTATTTTTGAAAAAGTAACAGTAAATCGTCTTATGGACGCTTGTTTTGATAAACTTGATGTTCTTAATAAGAAAATGATTACTGATAAATTTATTTTAGCACAAGGAATTTGGCTAACAGACGAGGAAAAAATTGAGCTAACTGAAGTTGGCAAAGACGGTAAAGCAAGAAATAGAATGGAAGTTATTAAGGAACGTTTATGTTTAAATCCTGATATCAAATTAAGAGTTAGTCCTACAGGATTATCTTTTACAGAATTTAGATCTCTAGTTCAACTTAGCTCTTTACCAAAAATTTCTTCTTTAACTACAATTGCACTGAAAACACTAAGAGATAAGATCTTATTACTTTTAGATAATGATCTCGATTATCATATAAATAAATGAAGTACATTAATGTCTAATATTCAACGAGTTGCTGATGCTCGAAACATTGAAATTAATCCTCCTGCAGGAAATTAATTAGTACTAAAAATTTTATTTTTTAAATAAAAATTTGTATCTTTGATGAACAGAACGGAACGTCAAAAGCTTGCTATTAGACGTTGATTAGATAGTAATGGGATAGGCACGATTGTTGCTGCAACTGGATTTGGTAAGACCTATATGACTTGTATGTTGATAAAGGCACTATATAATAAAAATCCTAAACTATCTGTATTAATTGGAGTTCCTACAGAGGTTCTAAAAGAACAATGACTTAGAGAGTTGGCTAAAAACCAGCTCTTTTCTGTCTGTAAGGTAGAGATATTTAATACTATTGTCAAAAATCAATATACAGTTGATTTATTTGTAATTGATGAAATTCATTGCGCATGTAGTGAAAATAACATCAATATGTTTAAAGCTGTAAAATATCGTTATTTTTTAGGATTAACTGCTACATTTGAAAGATTAGATGGAAAAGAAGATCGATTATCTGAGTTTACTTATGTTTGTGATCGTATAAATATAAAGGAAGCAGTTGATAATAATTGATTATCTGATTATAGAAATTATAAAGTTTTAATTGATGTAGACTTATCTCTATATCATGAATGAAATCAGAAATTTCAAAATCTATTTTCTATATTTAATTTTGAATTTAATACAGTAATGAATTGTATTAGTCGTCCTGGTTTTGCAAGTAAATATGCAAAGAAAACAGGATGAAGTGAATCTCAAGTTAAAGGATTTGCAGCAGCTTGAATGAGAATGTTAAGAAAACGTAAGTCTTTTGTAATGTCTCATCCTAAGAAATTTGAAATAGCAGATAAGATATTAGATGCAAGAAGTAATAAAAAAGCAATTACTTTTTCAGCTACTATTAAAGATGCAGAATATTTTAAGAAACGAGGATATGTTTTACATAGTAAACAGAAAAAGAAGGAAAATAATACTATTATAGAAAGTTTTAATCAACAAACTGTAGGTGTATTAAGTACTTCAAAATCTTGTGACGCAGGTGTAGATATAAAAGGTTTAAGTGTTGGAATTATATTAAGTGGAGATAGTTCAAAGACTAGAACTACGCAGAGGATAAAAGTTGTATCTTTTTTATACAACGATTTGGAAGATATAAAATATTTCCTTATCTTTGTATTTTGTTAAATTAATAAAATACAATTATGATATATAAAGGTTATGTTTTAAGACATCCAATTACAAATGAAATTAGATATGTTGGAATTACATCTAAAGAATTAGAACAAAGATTAAAAGGACACATTTGTGACACAAAAGATAAGCTTAGAAATAAATGACATAAATCTTGCTGAATGCTAAAAGTTTATAGAGAATATCAATTATGACCAGTAATAGAATTAGTAGATGTATTTGATAGCTTAGAGTCTGCAAAACAGTTTGAAATAAACTATATTGCTAAATATAAGGAGAAATATAATCTGACTAATGATACTCCTGGAGGTGATTATATTGCATATAATGCTCATTCTAGAGAAACTATATTAAAAAGAAAATCTACTAAAAAGGTTGTTCAATATAATATATTTGGAGAGTTAATTTGTATATATGATGTAACAGAAGACGCTGTTAGAGCATTAGGTTTATCTAGTGGTTCAAAAATAACAATGTGCTGTAAACATAAAAGAGCTCATGCTCATGGATATATATGACGATATTATGGAGAAGAACTAGGTGATATATCAATGATTGATAAGGATTCTCTATGTTTTAATCATTTATTACAATGTGATATGAATAATAATGTAGTTCGTATTTGAGATTCATATATTGCTGCATCTAAAGCAATTGGAGATAATTCTAAAGGTGGTAATATTGCCGCTTGTATTAGTGGTAAACAAAAAACATGTAAAGGTTTTATTTGAAAGTTAAAGTATAAATTAGAGAGGTCCTCTATAAATTCATCTAACTCGGTGAACAACAACAAAATACCGAGCCAAGCTCTTGAAAAAGAGAAGGTGTAACGACTATCCTGAAAGGGAGTAGACTCAAGTGAGTCGAAATGGTGAATACTTTTATAGTAAAGATATAGTCTAATCTGCATGGTGACATGCAGCAGTTCATAAGAGAACGTATATAGTGTTACGAACTATATAGAATATAATGCGGAAGAATTATTCGATTTGAAGAAGGAAAAGTCTCTGAGATGTTTACTTTAGTTATTAAGGGAACCATAGAAGAAACTTGATATAATAATTCTAATTCAAACCAACAGTATATAACTATTGATGAATCACAATTAGATATAGTGTTAAGTGGAAAGGAGATTTCTACTAGACCAAAAAAAGGCATAATAGATATAGAACATAGATTTTAATAAATAGATCTAACGTAGTACGTTTGTTTATTTTTTATCGTATTATATGGAGTTAGATACGATTCTTAATATTATGGCTAAATATAAACTAACAGCTGATGAGTTATTGTTAGTTTATTTGACATTTATTGCTCAAACAGAAAATGGAGATCCTAAATTAAATAGGAACTATTTTCGAAGGTGATATGAAGGGGGCGGCAAAGAAAGATTACGAGAATTATTCAATTCACTAAAAGAGAAAGGAGTAATCAGGAAAAACTATAACCCAAGTACTTATGATCCTGATGAAATTGAATTTAATCAGAATTTTATAAAACAATATTTTAAACTTTCTGGAGAGCTTGGCATGGAATTAGAGGATGCTTATCCAACTAATTTATACTTTAATGGGAAAACAGTTAGTTTAAAAAATATTGCAAAGAAATTCTTAAATATGTCAGAATTCTACTTCTGATATTCCTCTACTATTGGACATAGTATTGAAAAGCATCGTGAAATATTAGAGATACTAGAATGAGCTAAATCTAAAGATCTTGTACAAGTTTCTATGATTGAATTTGTTTCCAGTCAAAAATGGAAAGAGTTTAAAGAAATGCGAGATAAGGGAATTAATGGCAAAGTTAGTACTGAACAACTTTACGATACTGCTTAATGTCTATTGTAGATGAATTATATTCTGAAATTGACAATGGTAGAGAAGGTAGAAACTTAGGTTTAAAAACTGGATTGCCAAAGTTAGATTGATATACAGGTGGATTCCAAAAAGGAGTTTATAAATTAATATTTGGACAAAGTGGTTCAGGTAAAAGTTCATATGTAATATATTCTGATTTATATCGCATATTGCGAGATTATCCAGATAGAGATATTATACATGTGTACTTTAGTCTAGAAATGAGTTCAAAAGTTTTACTTGCTAAATTGCTTAATCTATATATATATGATACTTATGGAATAGAAATCTCTTATATGACATTAATGTCTGTTCGAGAAAAACTATCTGATAAATATTATAAGTATATCCAAGAGTCTAGAGTATGACTAAATTCAATTATACATAAACTTATTATCTTTGATAAACAGCTAAGTTCTAATACTTTCTATGGTAATATGAAAGAACTTCTAAAACAATGAGGTACTTTTCAAGATATCGATGAAGGTAGAAGAAACATTTATATTCCAAGTAATCCTGATAAAATAATAAATGTAATAATTGATCATGCTGGTTTATTAACTCCAGTTGATGGAAGAACTAAAAAGCAGGAAATTGATCAAACCTCGCAATACTGCGTTTATTTTAGAGAAAAGTGTGGAATATCTATTGACTTTATTATGCAAGAAAATAGAAATACAAGTGATGTAAATAGATTAAAAATGGATCTTGCAGAACCAACCCTTGATGATGTTAAGGATTCTGGTAATGCAGGTAATGACTGTAATGTTTGTATTGCAGTATATAATCCCATAAAACACCAACGCAGTACTTATAGAGGATATACTATTATTAATAAAGAATATCCAGAAGAATCTTTAGGTTCTGCTATGCGTGGACTAATATTATTAAAGCATCGATTTGGAGTTGCAAATAAAGTTTTTTGTACTGGTTTTCAAGGTAGTTTAGGGCGATTTGAGGAACTTCCTGATCCAGGAAGTATTGATTATGAAGTATATCAATCTTGAAAAGATGAGAAGTTAGAAGATGAAATAGCAAAAGATACAGCTGCAAAAGATGCAGAAGAAAAAGATAGCTTACAAAAACCAATATTCAAATTTTAAATATGGCTATCACATTACCAACAAACAAAATCCCTGCGGAAACTCAGGACCCAAGAAATTTAATTATTTTCTCAAAACCTAAATATGGCAAGTCAACGGCTTGTGCTAATCTTCCTGGAGCATTATGTATCGACCTTGAAGGGGGTGGATATGACTATATTGATGCTGTAAAAGTAAAAGCATCTTCTGTTAAAGATTTAAAAGAAATTTGTGCTGCAATTAAGGAAGCTAAATATCCTTATAAGTTTATTGTATTAGATACAATTACTAGACTTGAAGAAATGGTTAAGCCATTAGCTTTAAAATTATATTTAAATAGTCCTGCAGGGCAAAAGTTTACAGGAGATGACGTACTTGATGCACCAATGGGAGCAGGATATAGTGCTCTTCGTAAAGCATTAGAGATGGTTATTGACATGGTGTCTAAATGTGCACCTAATATTATTCTTATTTGTCATACAAAGGATTCAGCTATCGGTAATACTGATATGACTGCAAAGACTATTGACTTATTTGGAAAAGCAGGTAGAATTCTTGCTTCAAAGTCAGATGCTATTGGTTATCTAGATAGAGACGAAGATTCAAATACTATTCTAAGTTTTAATACAAATGATAAATTCGTAGAATGTGGTGCTAGACCAGAACATTTACGAAATGCAGATATAGTATTAGGAGAAATGAAGGAAGATGGAAACATTGAATTTCATTGGGAAAGGATTTATCCCTCACTTTTAAATCCTGTAGAAGTTAATATATAATCTAAGGATTATGCTAAAGGTATCTTTTGAATTTGACGAAGAATCGAAGGCTGTTACAAATGTTAAAGTTGTTAAAGTGCCTTCAAAATATGATAATATAGATTTACCAATTGTAGAGATAGGAGATAGTAAGTTAATTATGTCTCCTAAAGCCGTTAGTTTATTATCTGCACAATGCGGAGATCGGATAGCAGTTAATTATATCCAAAAAAGTAACGAGCTTACAATCCCAGTTATCGGTAAAGCTGAAGTATTTTCAGATCCTGAAAATGGGAACAAATTAACAAAAAGTAATACAGTCTCTTTTAAAGGGACTCAAAAAACAATTTTATCTAAATATGGTCAACTCTTTAAAATAGAGGAATGTAGACCTGGTATGTTTAAAATGATTAAGATTGATGAATCAGATCTTTCTAAAGCTGATACCGATTTAGATACAGAAAATTCAGATTTATTAAAAATTTAAAATTATAAGAATATGTCAATGTTTGATTTTAGTGTAGCAAAGAATGCAAATCAAGTAACTTCTACTTTCCTTCGTGGAGGAATCCATAATGTAACCTATAAAGGTATTGAATGAGTAGCTAGTCAGAGTGAAGGTAATTCTGATGCTTTTGTTTTGTTATTTGAAACAAAGGACGGTATCCAGCATCGAGAAACTATTTTTGATCCAAGTAATATAAGTAATTGTACTCAGAGAGCTACAACTCAGTATGGAGAAAATCCATCTGAAATGGAAAACTTTATGGTTAAGATTACTCAAATCATTAATGCTCTTAATCCTGAATTAGGTGCAAAAATTGCTGCAGGAGAAAAGATTGAAGTAAGTAGCTTTAAGGCTCTTGCTAAATATTTAAAAGAAAACTTAGCAGGTTCTGTTGGTAAGGAAACTCAAATCAAGTTAATTCCTTATAAAGGTTTTGCTAATATGCCTAAGTATGTTGCATCAGTAGGTAAAGATGGAGTAGTTCGTAGTAAAACAAAAGTTATTGGTGAAGATTTAACTTTAACTGCTAGAGAAAAGACTGATATTGAGAATGCTAACTCTGCACAACCTACTAACATGAAAGAACGGGATAAGGATTTAGACGATCTTAAGGAAACGTTTAATGTAAAAGGCTCAGAAGACGACTTGCCATTCTAAAAAATAATATAGTTAAATTTTAATGGTCTTTACATTAGAACCGATAAATATCACTAAAGAACTTATTTTAAGTAAAGTTAGTGAAGAAACTTTAATGGAGCATTACTTGGGCATTCCTGTAAAAAAAGGATTGTTCAAGTCTCCATTAAGGCAAGATAGTAAACCTACCTGCGCATTTTATAGGAATAGGAAAGGAGATTTAATATTTAAAGATTTTCGTGGAGACTTTTATGGAAATTTTATTTCGGTTGTAATGTATAAATTCGATTGTCCTTATGGCAAGGCTTTACAAATAATTGCTAATGACTTTGGAATAGTTTCCCGCAAAAATTTAACTATAAATAAACCTCTTATTAAATATACAAATCAAAAGTTTAATGATACTACTCAAGCTGTTATTCAAATTGAAGATAAGTCTTGAGAAGATTATGAACTTGAATGGTGATCTAAATATGGTATAGATAAAACTATACTAAAAAAGTTTCATGTATTTTCATGTAAAAATGTATTTTTAAATGGAAGTATATTTAGTTTACATAAAGATCGGCAATTAGTATTTGGATATTATGGAGGTATTCGAGAAGATATAGAACGTTGACGTATATATTTTCCTGGAAATATAAAGTATAAGTTTATTTCAAATTGAAAGTCATTTAGATTACAAGGTGCTCATGCACTTCCAAAAAATGGAGGAGAATATTTAGTTGTAACGAAATCTTTAAAGGATGTTATGACTCTTTATTCATGTGATAAAATTCCTGCAATAGCTCCAATTTCTGAAAATTGTTTTTTAACTGAAGCTCAATATACAAAGTTAAAGTCTAAATTCAACAAGATAATTTTATTCTATGATAATGACCTTGCTGGAATTGAAAACATGAATAAAATTCGTAAGAAATTTCCTGACGTACATGTATTATTTATACCTAGACATTATAAAGCTAAGGATATATCAGATTTTTATAAAATGTATGGAAGGACTAAAACTTTAGAATTAATTGAAAAAGCAAAAAACTACATCTCAGAAAAAGAAAACAGGAGCATACTGTAGAAATAAAGGACATAGATATGAGACAAAAATTGCTCAGGAACTTAGAAATCTTGGATTTACAGATGTAGTTACATCAAGATCTGAGTCTAAGAGTATGGATGATAAAAAAGTGGATTTAGTTGATCGCAGTGGTAAGTTACCATGTTATATACAATTGAAAAATACTGTTAATACACCTCAATATCATGCTATTAAAAAAGAATGTCCTTTAAAAGATAAACCTTTTATTGTAATTTGAAATAAACAAGTTAAGAAAGAAAAAGTATTTGGTTCTGCAGGAGAAGTAGTAATCATGGATAAAGACTTTTTCTATGAACTCTTATCAAAATTAATTAATGGATAGTTGTAGAGTAGTGTTCACCTCTGCTTCTGGACAAAAAATCATTATTGTATTTACATATGATGAAGAGAAGGATGAATTAAATTACGTCCCTCGATTTGAACCTCAAGTTGATGCAAAAACTCAATTAGGTTTGTCTGGAAAGTTATGTGAAATATTTTTAGAAGCATTATCTAGCAAAGATGGAACAACAAAAGATTAGATACGATTTGACTCCACAATATGGAATTGAGGAAGTCAACAAAATTCTTACAAGCAAATTAAGTAAGTACCAAGAAAACGAATGGAAAAGAGGTATGAAGTGGACAGATGTTCTCTCATCTCTTAAAAAACACTTGAATCAGTTCGAACGAGGTATTGATTATACAAACGAGGGACTTTTAGAAATGGCTGAAGTAGCTACTAACGCATTAATATTATGTGAATTTTATCATATATATCCTCAAGGAGATGATAGAGTTATGGCCCCTATCGATAAGCCTATTGTTGGATTAGATCTCGATAATGTAGTATTTGATTTCAATAAAGCTTATGAAGACAAGTTTGGTGTTGCTATGAATCCTTACTGGAATGCAAACTATCAGATGTCTGAACATCTACATGAATTAGAATCAGATAAAGAGTTTTGGATTAATATTCCTGTATTACATAGACCCTCTTTTGAAGTAGACTATTATGTAACTGCAAGAAATATTCCAACTGAATGGATTCAGGAAAGTTTACAGAAGAATGGTTTACCATGTGCTCCTGTAATTACAGTACCTTGGAACGCTAGTAAAGTTGAGAGTCTTAAGCAACATAATATTAGTGTATTCGTAGATGACAAATACGACAACTATAAAGAAATTACTAATGCGGGAATATTCTGTTATTTAATGGATGCTCCTCATAATCAGTATTATCAAGTAGGACATCGTAGAATTTATGATCTTAAAATACCTATTAAGTAATGAACTTAAAGGATAAATTAGAACTGGCCTTACATGAAGCCTATATAAAAGCCTATAAATTAGCTGAACCTTCTGCAGACTTTGATATTTTAGTTGAAAATGCAGAAATTATGTCAGATGGCAAGAAGAACATTCATTTTGAAAACTACTTTTTAGATGATGATATTGCAGAAAATATCTTAAATGAAGTAGCTAAGAAATATAAGTTATCTAAATACATGAAAAGCCAGCTTCATATAGCTTATTATTTAGGTTGTAGTCCAGCGACAAAACGCAAGGAAAATGACAATTAACTTAAATGATATAAAACTTAGTCCAGTCTTAGAAAGTGTATATAGAAGTAAAATAAGTGATGCAGAATATTTCTCAAGCTCTTATTCTAATTATATATCAAATTCTAGATTAAAGTATATAAATCCCGATCAGGGTGGTAGTCCAAGTTTATATAATAAAGGTATAGAAAATAAATCAACTAATTCTTTAGAATTAGGAACAGCTATACATGAATTATTTTTACAACCAGAGTCTTTTAAATTAGGTGATTCATATAATAAGCCTACAGCAAAATTAGGTATGGTAATAGATAGTATTATTAAATATAGAAAACAAGGTTATACTATTAGAGAATCTATTACTAAAAGCTGTATTGATATAGATTATTATAAAAATAATTTAAATGAGAGTAGAATCCAAAATATAATAAAATCTGGATTAAATTATTATCAAAACTGCAAAGATTTAATAGAAGGCGATTTAGTAATTTTAAATGATAAACATCGTACAATTTGCAGTAATTGTTTAGAATCGTTATCTAACAATCCTTCAATAGTAAACTTAGTAAGACCTGAAGGTCTTGAAGCTTATAATGAAGATGCTTTGTTCATAGATATTATTGGCGAATATAATAATAGTAAATGTATATTAAAATTAAAAATGAAAGCTGATAATTGGACGATTGATAAAGATAATAAAATAATTACTCTTAATGATTTAAAGACTACGGGTCATTTACTTGAACAATTTATGAATGGAAGTTTTTGGAATTTTCATTATCATAGACAGATGGGAATGTACCTATGGATGTTACTTCAATTCTGTAAAAAAGAATATGGATACACTCCTAAAGACTGGACTTTTCAAGCTAATATTATTGCCGTTGAAACTACAGGCTCTAACAGAGCTAGTGTTTTTAATATTGATTCAGATATACTTAATATAGGTAGATTAGAATTTTGTAGACTTCTAAAAATGGTTGCATATTGTGAAATCAATGGTTATTCTGATGATGTTACATTTATTTAAATATGCGCAAATTAGAAATTCAGGCTTATACCTTAGATGAAGCTAAAATTAATGCTTTTAAACAAGGTATAACTGTAGTACAAGATGCTACCAGAAGCTGAAAAAAATCTGGATCTCCAGTTCTAACTAAAGATATGAATATATTTGCTGCAGATTTTCTTGAACAAAAAGGAATGTTTGATTTTGAAGGTGCTGGTATTATTATTGCTATAAAATCTGGCACTAAAGATACTCGTAAGAAACCTTATAAAGTTATTAGTTCAAGACGTAAAGGACGTTGTAAGCTTTATCGAACTATTGAAATTCGTTTAAAACGTAATCATGAAGTGATTGGAGAAGCAGTAAACAAAACTGAAGCGTTAAATCTAGCTAAAAGTTTAATTCGTAACTTTCGTGAAAATGTGTATGCAAAAACTGTATACAATACTAAAGATATTGATTTTGAACTTGAATATATGCCTTCTACTAAGGCAGAAAAAGGGCAATATATTGTCTTTGGAGTAGAACAATCTGATGTAAAACTCAGTAAAAGAAAGAATAGAGGGGCAGAGTAATCTGCCTCTTTTATTCTCTTTATATATAAAATTATATATAAATGACTATAGAAGAATGGTTAAATAAAGACGAACTTGCAATAACAATTTGAAATAATAAATATAGATTTGAAAATGAATCATTAGACGCGTGGTTTAAACGAGTAAGTAATAATAATCCTGAAGTCGAAAAACTAATCAGAGAAAAGAAATTTATTTTTGGAGGACGAATTTTAGCAAATAGAGGTTTGAATTCTAAAAATAAAAAAATTACTTATTCAAATTGCTATGTAATTGCTCCTCCACAAGATAATCTTGAATCTATTTTTGAATGTGGATCTAAGCTAGCTCGTACTTTTAGTTATGGAGGTGGATGTGGAATTGATATTTCAAATCTCCGTCCAACAGGATCTAAAGTAAACAATGCAGCAAAAACAACATCTGGTGCAGTTAGCTTTATGGATTTTTATTCATATATTACTGGATTGATTGGACAATCTGGAAGACGTGGGGCATTAATGATCTCAATATCTTGTGATCATCCAGATCTTGAAGAATTTATTGAACTTAAGTCAAATTTAGATAAAGTTACAAAAGCTAATATTTCTGTTAGAGTTAGTGATAACTTTATGAAATCTGTTATTAATGCAGAAACTTTGATTCTTAAGTTTATTACAGATACAGGAGAAGTTATAACTAAAGAAGTTGAAGCTTATCCTATTTTTAGAAAATTAGCAGAGATGAATTGAGATTATGCAGAGCCTGGAATTTTATTCTGGGATGCTATTAAAAATTGAAATCTTCTCTCAAATAACCCTGATTTTTCTTTTGCTGGAGTAAATCCTTGTGCTATGTAAGTGATTGATAATCAAATAATTACGTCAATCTTTGGCTCAAGTAAAAAATTGGGCAAAATCGGTGAATTCTAACCAATTCAAAGAGGTGGAATTTGTTTGTTAACAAATTTATTACTATCTTTGTTGTATGAAAATACCGAGATAACTTCCTAAATTACGAAAGGTTAGGAAGTATTGTAACGCATAGTGAGTGAATAAATATAATCTCACCACGAGTGCCCAATACTAATTTACTATGATAATATATAAAGTAACGAATAAAATTAATAATAAAATTTACATTGGTCAAACTATTAATTCTTTAGAACATAGAAGGAAACAACATGAAAAAGATTGTAGACGAAATAAGTACTATAATAATCGTTTTCATAATGCACTTATTAAGTATGGATTTGATAATTTTATCTGAGAGTGTCTTTGTGAATGTGTTTCTATTGAAGAATTAAATAGTAAAGAACAGTTTTATATTTCTGAATATAATACAACAGACAAAACTTTAGGTTATAATTTGAAGCTTGGAGGAAATAATGGAGGTAAATGTTGTGATACTACAAAAACTAAGATTAGTTTAAGTAGCAAACAAAAGTGAACTAATCCTGAAATTGCTTCTAAAATGTTAAATGGCCTTAGAAAAGGAACTGAAACCGTTAAACAAAAAGGTTTAAAAAATTATGTACTTCGTAAATGTATTTATTGTGGCACTGAATTTAAATGTAAACCTTATGATTCTAAAAAGTATTGTAGCCTAAAATGTGCAAATAATGACCCTAAACATTATTTAATAGGAGTGAAAGCTGCTTCAACAAAGATTCAAGAACAGTATCAAAACTCAATATCTTTAAAAATAAAACAGATTGAAGATTGAGTTAGAAAAAATAAATGACTGCTACAGAATGTAAAAATGAATAATTTAACTTTTATTCAAGATTTATGTGCATGTTTAAATGTGAAAGACTATAGAACTGTTGCAAAAATACTTAATGTAAACAATAAGAAAGATTTAGTTACAAAATTAATAGAAATTAGTAAAAATGTATGCTAAACTGGTCTGAATTAACAGACGTATCAGGTAACTGTATGGAGGAAACTCTCAGAAATAAAGGATAAAAAGCCTTTATGATAATAAATTGGAAGAGCCCTTGCCGAGCGGAGGGTCGTGTCTGCTCGGAAGTATAAATCTTGCAGAATTTGTTACAGAATGTGAAACATTTGACTTTGCAGGATTTAAAGATACTGTTAAAAAAGCAGTAGTTGCATTAAATGAAGTACTTGATGAAGGTCTTCCATTACATCCTCTTATTGAGCAAAGAGAATCTGTTAAAAATTGGAGACAGATTGGACTAGGAGTAATGGGATTAGCAGATATGTTTATAAAACTAGGTATTAAGTATGGCAGTGAAGAATCTATTAAATGGATTAATATGATTGGAACTGAAATGATCTTTTCAGCTTTGGAAAGTTCTAATGAACTAACAATAAGTAAAGGAGCATATCCAATGTTTAATACAAAAGTTGTAGATACACCTTTCTTTCAAGCGCTTAATACTAAGGAAAATAATCTTCGATATCAGGAATTAAGAAGTAATGTTCTTTTAAGAGGATTATGTAATTCTCAGTTATTAACTTGTGCTCCTACAGGTAGTATTGCTACTATGTTAGGAATTTCAACAGGTTGTGAACCCATTTTTGCAACTTCTTATACAAGAAAAACAGAATCTTTAGTTGATAAAGAGAAACTTTATAAAGTATATACTCCAATTATACAAAATAATTTCATTTCAAAAGGAGTTCCTGAAAATCAACTTCCAGAATATGTAGTAACTTCAGAGAACATTCCTTATACAGAGAGAATTCAAGTTCAAGCTGCTTTACAAAGATATATAGATGCTTCAATTTCCTCAACAATAAACTTACCTGAATCTGCTACAATAGATGATGTTGAAAGAATTTATAGACTTGCATGAGAGTATCATTTAAAAGGTGTAACTGTTTATAGAGCAGGTTGTAAAAGAGGAGCTATTTTATCTAAGAAACCTACGGGGAGTAAAGAATTAATGAAGCGTCCAGAATCAATTGATGCTAAATTAATTAGATTTAAAAATGGAACTGAAAACTGGATTGCATTTGTAGGTTTAGTTGATGATAGACCTTATGAAGTATTTACAGGAATTAATAATATTGAGGATTTTCCAATTCCCTCAACTATTACCGAAGGTAAAATTATTAAGGTAAAAGATGAATTTGGTAAACGATATGATTTTCAATATGTCGATAAGTATGGATATACAAATCGATTAGGAGGATTGTCTCGCATCTTTAATCAAGAATACTGGAATTATGCTAAATTAATATCTGCTCTATTAAGAGGAGGAATTGAATTAGATAAAGTAGTTAAGATTATTGATGGTATGCACTTTGAGTCTGATACTTTAAATACCTGGAAGAATGGAGTAAAAAGGGCAATAAAAACGTTTATTGTTAATGGAACAGAATCTCACGAACTTTGCCCAGATTGTGGTGACCATCTAATATATGAAGGTGGTTGTACCTTGTGCAAGAGTTGTGGATTCTCAAAATGTATATAATAAAATATTAATAGATTAAAATTTAAAAGATATGAAGACAGAAAGAATCGTTTCCGCTCACGGATTAGAAGGTTATCGTGTAACTGATAGTGGTAAACTTATTGGTAAGAGAAATTGTCAGTTAGTTGGATGCTTAAGTAATGGTTATACTCGATATACTGTTAGAGTAAATAAGAAAACTAAGAGTATTAATGGAGCTCGTGTAGTTTGGGAAAGTTTTTATGGTCCGATTTCTAAAGGCTTTGAGATTGACCACATTAATGGAGATCGAAGTGATAATCGTTTGTCTAATCTTAGAGTAGTAACTCATAAGGAAAATATGGCAAATCCTGTTACTCGTGCTAGAATGGGTAAACCTCGTAAGCATTATTCAGTAAAATATGAAAAAGTATAGTGAAGAATTTCGTGACGCAATGACCGATGTTGAAGTAGTTAATATTTCTAAAAATACTCTTCCAGAGTATACTGAAGAATGGGATGCTGGTTGCGATGTTAGAGTCGACTTTAGTAGAATAACTTCAGATGAACCGCTAAAAACAAAGGGTGATTGCCAATTTCTATTTGAAAACGAAGTTAATCCATTAAAATCTTTTATTCTTGAACCTAGATCTCGAGCGATTATACCTACAGGTTTATTTGTTTGTATTCCAAAAGGATATGAAATACAAGTACGCCCAAGATCTGGTTTAAGTTTTAAAGTTGGCCTTACTTTAATTAACTCTCCAGGTACAATTGATGCAAGATATCGGGACGAAGTAGGTTTACTTGTTGTTAATAATGGTTCTGAACCTGTTGTAATAACAGATGGAGAACGTATTGGACAACTAGTACTTAAGCGTGTTGAATTTATTAACTGGATTGTAAAACGTTCTGTTAAAGAATTCTCTGATCAATCTGACAGAGGTGGAGGAACAGGACATTCTGGAGTAAACTAAAATGATTTTAAACTATGACTTACCAAAATTAGAATCTGAATTACTTTCATTTCAACTAGATTCTAAGCAAAAAGAGGTACTCGAATCAGTTCTAAACTATATTAAAAGTGATATTAAGATTAATTCTGATACTAAACATTTATGTATCTCAGGTAGAGCAGGTACTGGAAAAACTCAAATATGTGCTTTAATTGTGAAGATATTGAAGGATAATAATATTCCATTTTTGGTAATTACTCCTACAAATAAGTCAAAGAACGTAATAGCTTCTGTAGTTGATTCAGAAGCTATTACTGTTCATAGACTATTGAGTTTATCTCCACAAGTTAATATACTTGAATTAGATCTTAAAGAGTTAAACTTTATACAAAAAAATACTATATATTTACAATATAAAGCAGTCTGGATTATTGATGAATGCAGTATGGTTAATGATGATTTATATAAATTAATTATTGATCAAGCTGTAGATCATCAATGTAAAATTATATGACTTGGAGATGAAAAACAATTAAGTCCTGTAAGTCAAAAACAAATATCTAAAACATTTAGAAATTCTACTAAATATACTTTAGATAAAGTATATCGTCAATCTTCAGATTCTCCAATTGGAAAAATATTAGAAACGTTACGTTCTAAGCCAATTAGTAGATTTGAATCTACTCTAGATAGTGATTCTGGATCTTTAAAAGTATATAATAATATTCGAGAAATGTTAGAAGAGCATTGTTATCTATTTAAGGTTGGAATGAATCTTGAAGATCAACATATTGTAAAACTAGTTACATATACTAATAAAAGGATTGAAGCTTTAAATCAGATTATTAGACGCTTAGTTTTTAATGATGATGAGGAGTATCATTTTGGAGAGGTCTTAACTGGGTATGATTCTTGTATATATAAAAATCAAGGTATTATTGAAAACTCATCTGATTATTTAGTTAGAGAAGTTGAGGATACTACATTTCAAGGATTAAAAGCATATAAATTAACCTTATATGATCCTTCTAAAGAGTGTGATATTGAAGTTACTATAATTTCAAGATATAATAGTAGTTACGATATTGCTAATTTAGCAGCTCGAATTGATAATATGAGGATTAAAGCTGTAAAAAGTAAAAATGGCAAAGATTGGAGAGCTTATTATCAATTTCAAGAAGCGTTTCTTACTCCCTTTGATTTAGTACATGAAGGAAGAGTTATAAAGAGAAAATCTTTAGACTATGGATATTGTATATCTGCACATAAATCACAATCTTCTTCATATTTAGCAGTATTAGTTGATATGGAAAATATTTTGCAATGTACAGATCCTGAGGAATTACGACAATTACAATATGTAGCTTTATCTCGAACTACTAATGATATATATTTATATCAAAGATAATATGACAAATTACTTCTTTAAAAGAGACAATAATAATAAGATTCGAGTAGTTCAACTAAATTTAAATGAACATACTGATATTCAATCGAATGAAAAATTCTATTCAATAACTGGAGAAACTGGCGTATTGAATGGAAAAATGGTTAAACGACCTTTAGTTACTATTGAACAAGGTAAAGTTAAAAGAACTGTCAAAGAACAAGCTGAATTACAATATAATAGCTTATGCAATAGCTATTTAGATAAAGGGTATAAATCTCAAGAGGAACTTAAAATAAAAGATATAACAGATGAATCAGAAGTAGATTTAAAAGTTCCTAAACAGAATACCGATGCAAAAGGAAACTTAAAGCCTATGTTGGCTCTTAGTGTTGATAGTCTCCCAAAATCTAAACAAAATATATTAGACAATAAATGATATGCTTCAACTAAGCTAGATGGAGTAAGGTGTCTAATGTATTATAAGGATAAGGAAGTTTATACTTCTTCTAGAGGAGGTAAAGATTATGATACTCCTACAACTTATATTCGTAAGAATACATTCTTAAATCAATTTTTTAATAATAATCCAAATGTAGTATTAGATGGAGAATTATATATTCATGGAAAGCCTCTATCTTATATTAGTGGAATTGTTAGATTACAAGATCTTTGTGAAAAACACGAAGAACTTCAATATTATGTTTATGATATAGTTGATGAAACTAAAACTTTTCAGGAAAGACTAAAAATTCTAACTGAGTTAGATAAATGTATGAGTTTAAGTTCTATTATTCCTAATAGAGTTGTAGTAGTTAATCATGAAAGTGTATCTGGAAAGGATGCAATTGTTCAACTTCATAATCAGTATATATCTGAAGGTTATGAAGGTTTAGTTATTAGAGATCCAAATGAAAAATATAAATGTGGAGCTCGAGATAAGCGAATGCTAAAAGTAAAAATGTTCCAGGATGATGAATTTGAAATAACTGGAATGACTGATGGCCTTCGAGAAGAGGATTTTGTTTTTAATATGAAAACAAAGGACGGATATCCATTTGAAGCTAAGCCTATGGGAGATAGAGCTTTAAAGAAGTGATATCGAGAAAATATAGACAAATTAATAGGACAAATGGGTACAGTAAAGTATTTTGGATATACTGCAACAGAAAATGCAGTTCCAAATCTTCCAGTATTCAAAAGTCTACGAGATAAAACTGATTTATAATGAAACTTACATTAAAGCAACTTAAAGATTTAATTTCAAGTTATCGTACTGCTTTAAATGAAGCAGAGAATTTTGAAAGACTAGGTTTTGATATTAGAAGTAGTGAGATGTGGTATTATTTAGAACATGCTCTTGATATAGCTTTAACGTTGTATTTTGGAGAGAATGTTTCTGAAAAAATATGGAATTTTATTTTAAATGATTCTGTAAATGAATTTGCTACTATTGAGGAATTATTTGAATTTGTATCAGATAAATATTCAGAATTAGTTAATAAAGATACAGCACTTACACTTGATCAACTTCAAACATTATTTCCTCAGGAAGAAATGTTTAAGTATTTTGATAAAGTAATTAAAGAACAAACTAAACAAAAAGAAAATGAAACAACCGTTTAACCTATCTCAAGAAAAAATTGATCAACTTTTTCGACATTGTATATTCGATCTAACTCCAAAAGCTATAGGTAATAAATATATGTATTATCATACTTCTGATAACGCTTATCGATATAGAATTCAATGGACTGAAAAAGATGATAGATCTTATCATTCTTATCCATGTAGCGATATTACAGAAGATCTTTTTGAATCAGATAACTTAAAATTTAGGATAATTATATATCGTACTTTTGAAGATACTGTATTTGGAGCGTATCCATGTACTAGTATTGCTCTTGAAGTATCTGATTTAGATTTTGAAGAACTTCAAAAAGTTAAATTAGAAATATATAATACATATAAGGAATTTTATAATGATTTATTAGAAAGTGCTCCTTGTGAACTTTCATCTATTGAAGCACATCCTAGAGTTATAAAACCTAATGAATAAAGAAGAGATTAAGGAATTAAAAGAGAACAAGGATATTAAGTATATTTATAAAATTCCTTGTTCTCTTTTTGAAACTGATCTTTTAGTTATCATTGGAAACATTAAAACCAAATATGATAAAGAAAAACATTGTTTATATTTTTCTTTTGAAGATTGGTTTCAAAGAACTGATTGTGGGGATCTTTTACCATATGTATGTTCTACACTTAATAAAAAAGGAAAGATAAAAGAATATCTTAATGTTTATGTAAAACCTGATTTAGTTAAGTTTAGAAATTATATTATTAAAGATCCTAGTATTACTCCTTTAGAAAAGTATATAGAAGTTAATTGGGCATTACAAATTCTTAGAGAGTTTAAAGTAAATCGTCCAGATGTGTTTTCTAGAGAATCTAATCTTGAAGAACTTATGAAAAATAAGTACCAAAAAGATTTAAGTACTTTTCTAACAGAAGTCCATCCTATGTATATAAAGCAATTTTATGACAAAAAATAAATTAACAATAATTGTAATGGTTGGACCTCCAGCTAGTGGCAAAACTTCATGGTCTAAAGAGTTCGTGAAGGGAAAGTCTACTTGGATTCGGGTGAATAGGGACGATCTCCGACTTATGTGCGGTGATTATTGGATTCCGTCTCGGGAAAAGTTAATTAATACTCTTGAGGAAACAACTATTACCTCTGCTTTAGAGCAAGGTTATAACGTTATAATTGATGCTACTAATCTTAACCCTAAAACTAGGGCTAAATGGGAAGAAATTGCCTCAAATTTCGATGCAAATATTGAATATAAGGAAATAGTTATTCCATATAAAGAAGCTGTTAAACGGGATAAAAATAGGGATTTACAAGTAGGTGAAGATACAATACGTATATTTTATCGAAAATATTATCCTGAGCTACTAAAACAAGAATTAGACGAAATATAATATGAAATATATACTTATTGAGTGGCCTGAAGTTCAAGAATTAATGAGTTATGATGATTTTGATTGTCATGCGCATCTTGTTAATGATGAAGGTTGAATTGATCAGTATGGCCCTTCTTCATACTTTGTAGAAGAGGATTGATTAAAAAAGTTAAAGAAATGTTAAGAATATATAATATTTATATCCAGATATACAATAAATTGTGTTCACTCAATAATATAGTTTTGCAGGAAAATTTATTGTATTTAACACTAATACTACAATCTTATGTCCACTAGATCTAGAATAGGAATGATAAATCCATATGGTAGTGTTAGTTCAATTTATTGTCATTTTGATGGATATCCAGAAGGTGTTGGGAAAACTCTACATGATAATTGGAATGATATAAATGATATTATTGAACTAATTGCCAATGGAGATATATCTTGTTTAGGAACAGATTTAGATACAACAAGTTTTTATGCAGATGGATCTGGCGCAATTATATCTCCAACTGAAGAAGATTACTATAATTTAGATCCAATAATGATTGAGTATCATTATTTACATAAAAATGGAGAATGGATATGTAAAGAGGTAAACCTTAAGGAACGTTTTAATGAAAGCTTGAGTTAAGAATTTTGATGTAGAGGTAGAACCTATGACTAAATATGAATTTTATGATAGAATTAAGAAAATTCAGTTACAACATCCTGAAAATAAATGAGTCAAAGGTTATTATATTAACTGGAATGGATATGAATTCTGGTTAATGGAAGAAAATTTTAATAAATTATACGAAATAATAGAATGTTAATCCGAGGTAAAACTGTATATGTTTATGATATTGAGGTATTTCCAAATGTATTTCACTGTACAGTAAAAAATTCTGAAACAGGAGAATATTTATATTTTGAAATTTCTGAAAGACGAAATGATCTTTTAAAATTGGTTGATTTCTTTTGAACTATTCAAGAAGAACCTCAAGATGGCATTTGAGCAAAAAACTATACTACAGATCTACAATTCTTTACAGATAAAATATTTTGTGGATATAATAATTTACATTATGATAATCCTATAATTAATTATATTATTGATTATCATAAGAAATTGTCAACACTTGATTATCTTAGTGTTTGCAAATCTTTATATAATCTTAGTAATGAAATTATTAGATCTACAGATAGTAACTTTACTTCTTGGAGTAAATGGAAATATAAAATTTATTTTGAAACCTTGGATTTGCTTACAATGTTATATTCTCAGAAATTGAGAGTTGGGTTGAAGGAAATGCAAGTAACAATGAAATTTCGTTGTGTACAAGAGTATGAAGGAGACTTCCAATCTTGGCTTCCTGCATCTGAAATTCCAAACATGATTAGTTATAATGTTAATGATGTCGATTCTACTGAAGAATTATTAAATCGATGTAAAAGAGATATTGATTTAAGAATTGCTATTGAGGATGAATATGGAGTTAAGGTACTTAATAAGGATGGTGTAAATATTGGTATGGAGATTATTACTCAAAAATATCTTGAAAAAACTGGTCAGACCTGGAAACAGATTAAAGACTTACGTTCTCCTTGTGATATGATTGATTTGAGTAAAGTTATTCTTCCAATTGTTAAATTTGACACTCCTATTCTTCAGTCTGTATTAGAAGAAATGAAGAAACAAACAGTATCTCCAGGAAGAAAAGGATATGAAAAACATTTTATATTAGACGGTCTAGAGTATTGTGTTGGAGTTGGAGGTATACATTCTGTTAATAAACCTGAGGAAATAATACCTAATGAAAATCAGATACTCAGTGACGTAGATGTAGCTTCTCTATATCCTAGTATGATTATAGAACATAAGTTTTATCCTCAGCATTTAGGTAAAGAGTTCCTTGAAGTTTATTCTCAAATTAAGGATGAACGTATTGAAGCAAAACATAATGGTAATAAAATTAAAAATGAAACATTAAAACTTGCATTAAATGGATTATCTGGAAATTTACAGAATGAACATAACTTTTGTTATTCTCCATTTACTGTTATGCAGATTCGTATTAATGGGCAGTTATTATTATTAATGTTAGCTGAGAAGTTTATCAGTATTGGATGTACTATAGTTCAGGCAAATACAGATGGTTTATTTGTATTAAGACCAAAAGACAAGGAAGTTGAGTTTCAAAACATTTGTAGAGAATGGGAAAAGTTAACAAAGTTAACTTTAGAGGAAGATCGTTTTGAAGCTATGTATCAATATGCAATTAATGATTATCTTGCAGTAAAAGAAGGTTATTCTGAAACAAAAGATCCTAAGTTACTAAAAAAGAAAGGAATGTTTATAGATGAAGTTAAACTTGGAAAAGGAATGGATGCTATGATTATTCCTGAATCTGTTAATAAATGTTTAGTAGATAAAGTCCCTGTTGAAGAAACAATTAGAAATTGTAAGGACATTAATAAGTTTATTACCTATCAGAAAGTAAGCAGAGATTATTCAGTTGAATATGATGGTAAATTAATTCAAAGAATTAATAGATATTATATTTCTAATGATGGACCATGGTTATACAAATGTAAGGTAGATTCTAATAATCACCGATCAAATTATATTAAACTATTAACTGATTCTGGAGTTACTATTATGAATACTATTGAAAAAGATCAACCAATTCCAAGTAATATTAACTATAGATTTTATATATCAGCCGCTAATAAAATTGTTAGTTTCTTTAAAAATAAACAATTAACTTTATTCTAAAACAATGAAAATTTATGAATTAATATATTATTGAGATGATTGTGCTTATGGATGTGATATTTCTAATACTATATTAGTTAAATCTCAAGAAGAAGTAGAAAAACTTAAAGCAGATTTTTGTGCAAATCAATCACAAAATGCAAAGTTAGAAATAGATACTCCAGAAAATATGATATCATATCAATATAAAGAAGATAGATCGGTACTCCTTATTAAAGAACATAATATATAAATGAAACTAATATTTTTCCATTCGTCGTGGTGTGGACCTTGTAAAGCATTAGCACCTATTGTAGAAGAATTAAAATCAACATATGATGTATGAGATATAGATGTTGATGAAGCAGAAGATACTACATTAGTAAAGTATAAGATTCGTAGTATTCCTGTACTGATATTAGAAGATGATCAAGGAAAAGAACTTTGGAAACATGTAGGAAGTATTTCTAAAATAGATCTCGAAAATAAGCTTAAAGAATATGAGACTAATTAAACCATCTATAGAAATACTTGAACAAGGCTCAGGAATTCAAGGAATTTATAAGCAAATTGAGAAAGCAGGGCGTACATGCTATAAGTCAGAGAATCTAATAACAGAAGATTCTGCAGAAAAATTTGTTAATATGATTAAAGATAGACAGCATACAGCTATGCTTGAACATGGTACTGTATATCTAAACATTGAAGACTATTTTACAGATATCAAAAAAGTAATTCCAAAATATCAGTCAAATAAATATAGTGTTACTAAAATTGGGCCACTTGGACGCAGTGGTCGTCAAGCATACATTACTACTAATTATAGAGTTCTTATAGAAAATAATTGGTTAGATGACCTTCAATATCAATGTGAACCTACAAAATATCATGAAAAGAGAATTACTGTAAAATTTATATGTGATAGAGGCATTTCTCATGAATTTGTCCGCCACAGAGTATTTTCTTTTGCTCAGGAATCTACCCGTCAAGAAACAATGGCGGCTTAAATAAGTAATTATTTATGCATAACCCAGTGAATTGCTGGAAGGCTAAAATTTATTAAACTTTTCTACAAGTTTGGATATATCCAAATTTATCATTAACTTTGTTACAGTAATAAATATAAAATTTTTAAGCTATGAGAAAAATGGATATTAACGTAGGTGATAAATTTGGAGATTGGACTGTAACAAATATAAATGTTCCATCAAAGAATAAAAGTAGATATGTATTATGTCAGTGTAAATGTGGCTATATGGGAGAAGTTAATGCCTCAGCCCTTAGAACTGGAAGGAGTTCTAGCTGTAAATCCTGTGCCAAAAGGAAAAATACCACAATTTTAAAAGTAGGAAGTAAATACAAACATTGGACTATACTAGAAGGTCCAATATACAAAAATTCTACTGCTTATTACAAAGTTAGATGTGATTGTGGGACTGAAACCTATAAGTTACCTATAGAACTTCTTTATAAAGATAGGGACTTTCAATGTGAAAAATGTGCTCATAAAGAGAATATGGAAAATATTAGAAAGAAAAATGGAGAAGTTGGAGAACTTACTAAAACTGAATATACTAGGCTTAAGAGGTCTGCTGAAAAGAGAGCTTATGTTTTTGAGGTTTCTATAGAATACTTATGGAATCTATTTCAAGAACAAAAACAAATTTGTGCTATTACTGGGGATTATATCCCTAATATAGAAGAAGCTTCTCTTGATAGAATAGACTCCTCTAAAGGGTATATTGAAGGTAATGTTCAATGGGTAACTTATCAAGCTAACTTAAGTAAACATGTTATGACAATGGAACAATTATACGAGTTTTGTAGAAAAGTATTAAATCATGCTAATCAGCAGCCAAGCCAGAGGTTAACAACTCTGGAAGGTTCAGAGACTAATTGATGAAACTATGTCTAAAATAATTTTTGAATGTCCTGTATTACAGGAATTTTGGGACAAATATATAGCCAATAGAGATTGGAATAAAACTTGTAAAGAGATTAGTACAATTCTTGATGGCTTAGAGTATTTTAGTGTAGAATATAATTCAAACACGAGTGCTGGACATCCTTTATAGGATGATGATATAGTCCGATACTCTTCTGAAAAGAAGAGAGTTAAGGATAAAGAGCCTTAATGTAACAAATGTATTGTAATTATAGTAAGGATAAGTTTAGTAATGAACTTACTTTTATTATTCCATGTTGACTATCTTTAAAAGAGGCGCGTTATGTTTATTGGGATGGAGATTATGTAGAAGATACTACTCCAGAATCTTTACCTCATACTATTTTAAAACATGTCGTTGGAGATGCGGATGATATATTTTTATCTAATTGTGAAAACGTAGAGTTATCTTATAAACATTTAATTAATATAGGCTGGACTCCACAACAAGCAAGATCTATACTTCCTAATTCTCTTAAAACAGAACTAGTTATGACTGGAACGATTGAACAATGGAAAGAATTCTTTAAGTTACGTAGTCCATTATACGGAGCAACAGGAGCTCATCCCCAAGCAGCAGAGCTAGCAGATAAACTGTATATACAGTTTAAGGAGAAAAATTATATTTAAAATGAGCCATTATAAAGAAACAGTACAGTATGATCATGTAGATGAAGAACAAGAACATTCTTTTAAACATCTTTATGCAGATTGAAATTCTAAAACAAATACTGTAACTGTATGAAATAAAGAAGGTATAGTTATATATAGTGGATATGATGATGAAGCTAAGGCTTTAGGTTGTTTGTTATCTAGTATTAGATGTCAAAAAATCGATAAATTTCCACATGAAGATTAAAAAATTATAAGATATGCAACTCATTAAAGCATGTAAAGAATTAATGATTAGAGAGCCCTTTTATGGGCTCTTTCTTCTTAATTTAAATAAAGAAATATCTGATACATATGTTGATACAGCTTGTGTTTCTAGAAATGGAGTAAATTCTAAACTAGTTATAAATCCTAATTACTGAGATAAGTTAACAGATAATCAACAATTAGGTTTATTAAAACATGAGCTAATTCATATATGTTTTAACCACATGTTTATTGAATCAGAACTTCGAATTAGTGATCATAAATTATTTAATATTGCTTGCGATTTAGTTTGTGATCAATACATAAAAGATGTTCCTGATAATATGTGGGATCAACTAAAAGACAAATATCCTGATTTAGTAAAAAACTTAGAAAAGGATAAAGGTGCAAAATATTATTATGAAGAGCTAATAAAATATGCACAGAAAAATTCTCAGTCTGGACAGAAAGGGCCAGGTAATGGGAATAGAGGCACAACACAAGGTCTTGATGGAATTAGCGGAGGAGCTGATGATCATAAGTCTTGGAAAGAATATCAGAATCTTGATGAAGCAGGAAAAAAACTAATGCAAAATCAAACTGAGCATCAATTAAAAGAAGCAGCTACAGCTACTACTAAAAGTAGAGGTAGTATTCCAAGAGAATTTCAATCAATAATTGATGCATTATTTAAAGTAGATCCTCCTATATTTAATTGGAAAATGTATTTCCGAAGATTATTAGGAAATTCATTCAAAACTTATACAAAAAAATCTCTTCGAAAAGAGTCTAATAGATTTGTTGGAAGTGCAGGAATTAAAGTAAAGCATAAACAACACATCCTTGTTGGAATTGATACATCTGGATCTGTAAGTGATTCAGAATTACAAGATTTTTTTAGTGAGATCTATCACATATATAAAACTGGGTCTATGGTAACTATTGTAGAATGTGATGCCGATATTCATAAAATATACGAATATAAAGGAAAGTTTGATGGAAAAATTACAGGTAGAGGAGGTACAGATTTTAAACCTGTAATAGATTATTATAATGCTAATCTAAATAAATATACTACCTTAGTATTTTTTACTGACGGCTATGCTCCTTTAGATACATTCAAACCTATGCGGCAAATGATGTGGGTTATTACAAGTAATGGGCATAAAACCCAAAAATATCCAGGACACACTATTTTTATACCATAAAATATGAAGAAAAATATAAATACAATTAATATTGAAGAATTAAAAACGTTGGTTAGTTATATTATTGATAATAATAAACGATTATATAATGAGCATAAAAAAACTACTGCCATTGAAGTAGTAGGTGAATCTGGTTTAGGTAAAACTTCTGCTATTATCCAGTTAGCTCAAGAAAGAGGAATGGACTGTATTAAACTTAATCTTTCTCAGTTAGAGGAATTAGGTGATCTTATTGGTTTTCCTATTAAAGAGTATTATGTTTGTACAGAGCGTCCTCGACTTGACGATGATGGAATGCCTGTTGTAGAAAATGAAATAGTGATTAAGGATGAGGAATGTCTCTGGGTATCTGCAGATGTACTAGATTCTTATATTGCAGAGGGTTATAGAATTAAAGACAATATATCTCGAATGGGATACGCCCTTCCTGCATGGGTTCCTACTTCACAAAATGAAAATGGTACAATTCTAATTCTTGATGACTTTAATCGTGCGGATTAAGAAATATATTGTAAAGTTTTGTTTCCTTGAATAAATTTAATATCTTTGATATAAAATTTAAAAAATATGGAAAAATTAACATTACAAAAGATTAAAGTTTATAAAAAAGTTTGTGGAATTTACAAAATAAAAATTCACAATAAAGAATATATAGGAAGTTCAAAAAATATTCAGCATAGATTAAGACAACATTTAACTACTTTAAAACAAAATAAACACCATAATCATACTATGCAAAACTTGTATAATAAATATGGAATTGATAATATTTATTTTGAAGTTATAGAAATTTGTCTTGAGGAAAATAGAATTAATAGAGAAAAATACTATATAGATAGTATTAAACCTTATATAAATCATATTTTAGATCCTGAGAATATCATTAGAGATGAAGAATATAAACATAGAATAAGTATTTCTAAAAAGAAATATTATGAAACACATTCTCCAGTTAATATAAAAATGGTATATCAGTATAATTTAGAAGGAAAATATATTCAAAGTTACAAATCAATAACAGATGCGGCTAGAGCTACTAATCAAGATGTTACTGCAATATGTAGTGTATGTAATAATCGTAGTTATACTGCTGGTGGATATAGATGATCGTTTGAATTAAAAGAAACTCTTTCTAAACTAAAAAAGAAATATAAGAAAGTACCTGTTATTCAATATTCACTTGATAATGTTTTTATTAAAGAGTGAGATTCAAAAACAGATGCTGAAAAAGAACTAAAAATTTGTAATATATCTCGAGCTATAAGAAAGAATCTTACTGCAGGAGGATATAAATGAAAGTATAAAATCTAGAGGTCCGCATAAAATAGCGTGAATTGCTGGAAAAGCCTGAGGAGGTCAATCAGCAGCTAAGCTAATTAGTAATAATTAGAAAGTTCAACGACTAGTACATGGAGTCCAGAAATGGATAGTAAAGTACCACGAGTGCGCTACACTATTATATAGTGATGATATAGTCTGAACTACGTTATAACCTAAAAGAAGACGTAGAAGTATAGGATAAAGAGCCTATACGGTAACAAAAATGCCTAGATTTATACAAGCTACCATGGAGTTGATAGATAGAGGAGAATATATAAGTTGGTCATTACCACCTAACTGTACTATTATATTAACATCAAATCCTGATAATGGTGATTATAATGTTAACTCTATGGACAATGCCCAAAAGACTCGATATATTAGTTTCGAATTAGGTTTTGATAAAGATGTATGGGCTCGTTGGGCTGAGAAAGAAGGTATTGATGGTCGTTTTATCAATTTTGTATTATCTTATCCTGAGATTATGAAAAAGGAGGGAGGAGTACAAAAAGTTAATCCTCGAAGTTTAGTAACTTTTGCTAATACTATTTCTGGATTTAAAGATTGGTCTGATACAAACACTTTAGGTTTAATCCTTAATATTGCCCAAGGATGTTTTACATCTGAAGAAAACGTTATTGGAAACTTATTTACTACTTTTATTGCCAATAAGTTAGATAAATTAATGGATCCTGATACAATGTTAAATAAAGATTGGGATTATGTTAAAGGAGAATTAGCAAAACAAGTATATGATGGTACTAACTATCGTGCAGATATTGCTGCAGTTTTAACAACTCGGTTTTGTAATTTTGTAAACCTATATTTTGATACAAAAGGTAGTAAAACAGAGGTAGCTGTTGATAGAATTCTTAAGATTATTGAGCATGATAAGATGTTATTTTCTGAGGATTTGATTTTCAGTTTAATTAAAACTCTCCAAAAAAATCATCCTACAAGATGTAATAAATTATTATTGAATCCTAAAGTAGCTAGAAAGTTAATATAATATGTTATTTAATTTAAGTAATACAAAATTAAGAATAGTTGTTTGCGACTATTATAGAAGACAAGGAAATAGTAGTAATAGTTCCTATTATAGTAATAACATAAATAATACTTGTCTTGCAGATATGATTATTGTTTATGATATTAATGGGAGTAAAAAACATATTGGAGACGATTGTTATTGTACTAGTCCTTTTTGTGCAGAAAAAGTATTTGGTATGTATTTAGGAGATAATGATAGTATAGAAACTATCATTTCTTCTAAAACTTTAACAAGTCTAACTGGAGTAAAAAGAGTATATTTTGATCCTAAATCTAAATATCCTCGATTTAAACTAAGCGAAGCTACTACTATAAAACGTAGTTTAACTGCTGCAAAAGCAGATGTTTGTATACTGCCAAAAGTAAAATATAGTGTATATACGCCTCAATATAGTTCAGGAGGTGCTCCAAGGGATAAAAACATTAAATTATATTATTCTCCATCAGAAGATACTTATTATCTAATTGATCATAAACCTGGAGCTTGTTATCAAAGCAGCAGTAGTAAAGACTTAAACAACTTTATTAATAAAGCGATAAATACTAGCTCTTCAGATCCTCTTGAACAGTTTGCTTCAGCTATAATGTCTGAAGGAATTATTCCTGCAGACTGTACATTATTTTATTCAGGTAAATGCTGTTTCTTTACAGATAATTTAGAGTATGAGCAAGTTAATAATATTTTAAATAATTATATGAAAGTAATATATGATACAGAATTAGATAAATTTGTAAGTAGTAATTTGTCTGATCTTACAGAGGACGATCTTAAATCTTTATCTGGAATGTTAGGCTCTCAAGATCCTACTGTTGTAGGTATGGGTATTAAATTACTCTCTGGATATAATATTCTAGATTCAGCTTGTTCTGTAGGTATTCTACTTATGAGTAACTGGAATACTATTACAAGTAATTCTGCTTTTAAAAGTGTAGGATTTCAACAAATTTTAAATACATTAGGAATTTCTGAAAGAGAGGTTTATAGTGGCATTACTGATAATATTATAAATAAACTTTATAAAAGTAGTACAAATGATGCAGATAAAGAAAAGGCTAGAAAGATAGTTATAGACAAACTCAAGAAAAGTTTTGAAAAGAAATGGGCTGAACATAAGTCGCAACTTGATGCTATACCTATGAACTTCGATTTTACATTAGAATAAGTGAAAAATATAATAGCTATTCAAGGTTTTAAAGGAAGTGGAAAAGATGAAGTTGCTAAATATCTAAACTATTTATTAAATACTCCAACTTGTTTACATTCTTATAATATTGCTTCTGCATTAAATTTTACTCCTGTACCGTTTATGATTTCAAAGCATTGAAAGATAGTACATTATGCAGATAAATTAAAAGAAATGTTATCTATCATGATGAATGTAGATAAGAGCAAGTTTGATGATAGAGAATTTAAAGAATATTATCATTTTGATTTTCAGAAGTTTTTACTTTACGATAGTAGAGTAAGAACTTTTGGAAATGAACCTACAGATAAAGTATTCGCTAGAGAATTAAAAAAAGAAAATAGAAATTTAGCTATAGAATATAATTTATCTATTAGACAAATATTACAATATTTTGGTACAGATATAATGCGTAAATATTTTGGAGATAAATTATGGATATATTCAACACTTCAAAGTGGAAATAAAAATAATATTATAATTGCAGATCAAAGATTTGCAATTGAAAACGAAGTAGTAAAAGAATACAATGCCTTTATTATTCATGTAACAAGAAAAGGTTGTAGTATAGGTTTACATTCTTCAGAAAGGGAATTAGATGCTCTTTATAAAAAACATAAATTTGATATATCGTTAGTAAATAATGGTACATTAAAAGAATTATTTAATAAATGTAAAAATATTGTATATGGCTACTGAAATTAAGTTCTGTAAAAACTGCGCAGATAATAAGATTACACATGAGTTTCAAGATGAAAAGTACGGAAAATTTATTCGGGTTTTTAATATTGGAGAAAAATCAGGTACTTCTACTTGTACTATTTGTAATGGTGGTAAAAAAGCTAAGAAATAAATGAATAAAATTATATATAAATATCCTCTAGAATTTACTTATCCTCAAACGATTAAGTTTACCTAGTAGTGCAGAAATTTTTATATGTTGATAGCCAAAGAAATACACCTACAATTTGAGCTATAATAGATACAGATGATAAATCAACAATCGAGGTTGATGTTTATATAATTAGTACTGGGCAAACTTTTGATGCTAGTAATAAATTATATATTGGTTCATGTATGACCGAAAACGGAAACTTTGTTTTGGCATATATTTATTGATTACTCTAAGAGCGAAAAATATAATATTACCAGGTGTTGATCTTTAAAAATAAATTGTTTTACTTCTATGAAAAATCCCCTTACTTGCTTAATTACGAGTAAGGGGATTTTCTTTTGCCTCTATCTGCTTATGCGGATAGAGGTTATTTTTTTAATCTAATTTATCTCCGATATATTTAAGATCACTCATAAATCCAAATGTACTTGTAGCTCCTTCTCAGAGATTTTTATCTCCAGTAATAACAGCTGTACTCTGATTTACAATATTCTTAATAATAGAGTATGCAGGTGGATTTAAGTCTCCTGCAAATTGTGCAACAATATTTTGAATTGGACCATCTTGGAATGATGTATATAAAGCCATAGCTCCTAAGTGTCCTAATGCTCCTAATTCTTCTTTGGTTTCTCCTGATAGAAAAACTGCATATATCATCCACATTATTAGACTCATAAATATTAAATCAGTCAAGAATAAATAAAAATTAGCCTTTTTAGTTGGATTAGCCCATAATGCTTTAAATTCATTATAATCCATTTTACCTATAGCTTTTGCAAAGCTAACCATAGAATAAGCAATACCCTCAATAAATCTTCCTTGCCATTCTACATAAGGAGTAGCCGTTTCTCCTTCTTTTACATTCGTTTCAAGATCAACTCTTGTAGTAGGTAACCCATTTTCTCCTATTGACTGAATCATTACATAACGAACTCCATTTTCATCAAATTTTTCTACAAACTTACCTTGATTATAAGTTCCAGGTTTAAGAATCCATTGTTCAAGTTTAGCAGAAAGGAATGTACGAAATTGTAACATCATAGCTCCCATGAACATACTTTTAGCAAGCATCTGAGTATTTTTATCATAGTGTCCAAAACAAAGTTCTGCAAAAGATTTAATACTAGTTGCTTCTCTAACAGTATAGGCTCTAGGTAATGGTTGTCCTTTTTCAATATTTCATCCTTCTTGATTAAATTGCTGTCTATAAGCTTCATATAATCCTTCTTGTCTTTTATAAGCTTCAGAATTTACATCGGCTCCTGCAGCAGTAAATACATCAAAACGTTTATCCTTTTTAAAGTCATATACTAATTCATCATCTGAATTTAAACTATATGCTTCTCAGCATCCATCATGAATCATTTTTGCAATTAATAAGCCCATTCTATGATATACATCAGGAGCTCTATTGCAAACATATAACATATCAGAATTAAAGTTCTTAATACCATTACGAGATTGACTGAGTTCTTTTTGAACTATGTCGGCGTCCATGTTAGCCATACCAAAGTCTACATTTAAAGCTTCAACTTTTGTTAAAGTAGCAATACGCTTCGGACTATCTTTAAAGATAATTCCTCAAGCCTCAGCTAAATCCTTTCCAGAAAATTGATCTTTTCCATAAGCATTTGTCATAGCTCTACTAATATGAATTCACATACCTTGCATCATTTCTCGAAGTCCAGATCTTAAGTTAAGACCTAAAGCAGTAGCCGTAGTAAATTTTTTAATTGCAGCTAAAGTTTTATAAACAGGTTGTAAACCTTTATCCATAATAGGTTTATTATAGATATTAACTGTTAGATATTTATCAAGAAATTCAAGTAAGTTTTCTGCTTCTTGTCCATACATTGCTTGATTATACTGTAATGCTATTTTAATTCCTTGAATTTGAGGAATAATATCATTATATTCTGCTTCTGCAACATATGCATGAATATAGCTTCTTAATAAATCTTCGAGTTGAGTTTCAAGACTATTTATCCCATGATTTGATATAATCTGCTCTCGAGTATCATTTCCAATTTTAAATTTATTGTATACTCTTTGTGCATCTTTGGCAAGATCAAAATCCTTCATTTGTTCTTCAAATAGTCTTAACATATTAGTAACTTCTTGATACTCCATTTTAAGACCTTCTTTAAAACCTTTATTATGGAATTGAGATTTCATAGAACCAATAGCTACAGGAACTTGATAATAAGTTCCATCTTCTATTGCTTGTTGATAACGTCCAGGATTTCCTTCAAAACGAAGTTGGTTTACAATTTCTGTAAATGTTTTTATTAATGCTTTTTCTTCTTTAGCTAAAGAACTATCATTAACGTCTTTTAACATAAACTCTTTTGTAATATTACCATTTTCGTCTCTTCTAAATAGATTATCAAAATATTTTACTTCTCCACCTATTAAACGATTTTGATCTTTAAATTTATAAAATTCCTTAAATACTTTTCTAATCTTAGAATCCCAAGCTAATTCTTGTCGACGTATCTTAGTCTCTGTTACCGCAACTATTCGTCCAACTTCTTGAGCTGTTAATGAAGGAGAATTATTAATACTTGTAATATCAATTCCTGCGTAAAAACTACCTGTTACACTAACTCATTTTGCAGGATCTGGTTCAATATAAACTTCATATCCTCTTACTTTGTTAAGAGCTTTTCCAAGTAACATATAGGAAGTTTGTAAAGGATCATCAAAATTTCATTGCCCAGTATGTATTGCTTTACGCAATCCCTGAGCGTTATCTAGTTTCCTAAGTTCTTCCATTCTATTTTTTAGAAATTCTCCACCTTTAATAACATCATCAGCACTAAATGTAACAGCTCAATTTCCAATATGTTTTAGTTTTTCAGGACCACATATATCAGTAATTGTACTTACCACAGATTCAAGAGTTGAACTAAAGTTTGATCTTTTAAGATTTATAGGAACATTGTGTATTCTACATAATTCTACAAAGTTATCATATAACTTATCAAAATATTGCTCTGAACCAGTTTGTTGCCAAATATTAATACTTTCAATTTTATTAATTCGATAATTTTCATATTTAATAGCATCGCTATTTAGTAATGCCATTACTTTAATTAAGTCAATATTTCCGTTTGTCGCAGACATTATTTTATGTTCATCAACATCTCGATTAGCTATTGTTGAACCTAAAATATTTGTTCCCTTTTCAAGTTTAACTGTTTGATGAGTAACATTATTTGTAATAGATATTATTTCTAATACTTTATTTTTTGTAAATACTAATAAACCTGCAGAAATAAATGAGGGATTATTTTCAAATTGTCATTCTCCTTTGATATATTTTTCAATATGTCTACGTAAGAAGTCTCCTTTATATGGGTTATCCTTTGCAATATCATTAATATCCATTGATCCCTGTTGAACATTAATGATATCCTGAGCAATATCGGCTAACTCATTTCCACGTCGTTCATTAATACTTCTTATATAATTCTCTAACTTTTTATCAAGCTCTTCTTCTGTTTGGGCATATTCTCATTTACTTTTTGCAGGATCTTTAGTTTTATATTCATTTCAGAATCTATATTTTCCATAGCCTGCTTCAGGGTCAGAAGAACTAATATATTGAACAATTTTTTCTTTATAAAACTTAAAGTTTGCGTTCTTTCTTTGAACTTTTGAAGATAGTTCATAATTAGGAAAGAACTTACTCATAGGTTCTTCAATAGTTTTAATGATATCAAATGAATCTGTTAAACGTCTAATAGGAATAATTTCTCTAACTCTATCATAATATTTTCCAATTGTGTTAGATGGATTTACTATAATATTATCAGAATCAATATATACATTTGATAAATTATCAATTTGAGATAAATTATCATTTCCTGAATTATCTTTTTTATAATCAATATCAAGTTTAACAGGAATAATTCCTACTGTAGCTACATTAATACCTTGTTGTTCTAACATAGCTTTATAAAAGTTTAACTGATATGCTGCCCCTAATTTTTTAGTAGAAGCTCATACATTGTTTAATAATGCATTTCTAGTTTCATCTCAAGCTCCTACTGCTTTTCGAGATACTTTAAAATCTCGAATATGGGCATTACCATTTTTATCTACAATTAATAAGTCAATTCTACCATTAATTGAATTTAATCCTGCTGCTTTATAAGGTTCAGCTATATCTTCAGAAACAATTGGTATTTCAGTAATAAATTTACAGTCTCTTCCAAATTTTTCTTTAGTATCTTCTATAAAATCTCTTAATTGATTTTGTAATAATGATACTTGCTCTTCATTTAATAATTTTGGAGTATATTCTATTTCAGGATTAATTACAGATTCAAAAAGTTTATGTACTTCTGTACCATAATCGGTTAGTTGAGTTCAACTCTTTTGTAGATCCTCCAAATATTTATCTGCTTCGTTCGAAGTCATGCCTTTTTTCATTAGTCTTTCTTTTTCTCTTTTCAGATACTCTTCAAGATTAAATTTTGTAACTAATACTTTAGCTAAATCAAATGGATCTCCATAAGTTGTAAGGAACTTAGTAACACCCATTGATTTATCTAATTTTAAAGCAATTTCCTTTTCTCCGTCTTCATTTGTTATTTCAAACTCTGTAGCAAGTGATTTATATTTTTTTATAGCTTCACTTATTTTGTCTACAGTGACTTGTTGTTGATCTATTTGTAGTGTTGCATCAACATTATCAACTACCATATTTTGAACGTAGTTGTCAAGAAACGTGTCCAACTCCATTTCGGAGTTGAACACTTTCTTTTCACCGTTTATCGTAATTTCGTATGTACAATTTCTTGCCATTATTTACAATCTTCTTTTATAATATCATCATTCATTAATTTATTCTTGACTGTAGCTACTTTTTGACTAAGTTTATAGTTTTCATGAATAAAACTATCATAGAATGGCATGATTTCTCCACTATTAATAATAGCTTTAAGTTCAGGATTAGCAATTGAAAGAATTTCATCTATAATTTCTAATTCTGCATCAGATTTAATATGTCCATTATAATAATCTGTAATCATAGTTGCTAAAACTTCTTCATCAAAGTCAGATCCTTTCTTATTTTTATAATAAGGATTTTGTCGCATTCTATTTCATAATTCAGTATCCTGTATATTACCTAAAATCTTATAATAAGACTCGGCATACATATTTCTAGCATCTGCTAAGTATAGATGTGAGAATTCGTGAATTAGTGTATCATCTGTAGCTCTATCAATATTAATATAAATTATTCCTTCTTTAATAAATCCTTTTGCATTTTTAGTTGCAGTATCTTCATTAATTACATCCTGATCTGTTACTAATCTTACATTTTGTAAAGAATTTACATTTTTTACTAATTCTGTAATCTTAGTAGACATTGGAGTTTTTAAGTCATAGAATTTGGTTGGTCCATTATTAAATAAAGTAAGTTGATTTGGATCAGTTCTAACAAAAGCTCCTGAATTAAAGATAATATATTTTAGAGTTCTAGATATAAGATTTTTAGAAGATGTATTAGTATTATTAAACTCGTCTACTAATATGTTATGTTCACCTATTAGTTTATTAGTTACAGCATACATTCTTTGATCATATCCTTCATCAAATAACTCTGCTACACTTTCAGCTATACCTCATTCCGTAGAATAGTCAAAATCAATGTAAGAAACAACTTCTTCATTATTTTTATCTGCTTTTGTTTCTGCAACTTCAATAATTTTAGTAATTTTTAAAGCTTCTTCAACAGATATATCTGTTTTAGGAATATTGAATCTTACTTGTCGATACTGCTCATTTCCATCAGACACTAATACTGGTTTAGTAGTATCTATAGTTGAATTATTATAATCTCTATCTAAAGAAGTATTTTCCTCAGATTTAAATCCAATAGTTTCAACATTTTCATTTGCGGCATTGATAAGTATTACTTCTGCTCTTTCTGCCATACTATCATTTGGATCTCGTTTTAGGAACGTATTTGCAAGTTCTTGTGGATTTTGTTGGTCAATTCAATTATTATAATCAACAACCCATAATGAATTATCTCCGCTTGCTACTAAGTCCTCAAATAAACGAGTTAATGAAGCCTGCCCAAAACCATCTTTATTAACAATTAAGTTATATAAATAGAAGACATTAACAGGATTTAGAGCTCCAAACTCAGGAATCGTAACTTTATTTAAACTATTAAAATCTCGTAAGATTTGTTCATAAAGAGCTTTAGTCTTTTGACTATTATCTATCTGCATCATATTAAATGGAAGTTTATAAAAACCTCTTTCCTTACCTTCTGAATCAGTTTTTAATCCAAAACATAAATATTTAATAAATGCGTTATTAGGTAATTTCTCTTTAAGCGTAGGAATAATATAATCTTCAATATACATTCTAAATGAATCAATATTATCCTTATTATCTAGATTAATTATAAAGTTTTCATCTTTATTAATTAAAATAGAATTTTCTACTTTATATTTTTGATTAATTGGAACTTGAAAACTTAAATTTTTAGTTTTAATTCACGAATCAATTAAGAAATCATCAACATTATTTCTAGTTTGTCTAAATTCTTCCATAGATAACTTATTTCCTCTTTTAGGAGTAGTTTCATCTATAACAATAGATTCAACTTGATTTCTAACTGATAATCGGTTAAGGACTTCATTATCAATACTTAGAATATTAAACATTTCTTTGAAGTGCGGAACACTAGCTATAACATCTAATATATTAAATGTAGTCTTAACCTTTTCATAGTTATCAATTTGTTGTAATCTGTATTCTTCATTAGCAGCAAACTTTAGTAGATTAAATTTCTCTCCAATTTCATCTTTAAACTTATCATTAATAAATGTTTCAATTCCCTTAATATAAGAATATTTTCCTCATTTATCTGTAGGAAGTCCTTGATTAATTTTTAATAACCTACCTAAAATTCTAATTTCTTCTGCACCTTTAGCCTTCTTCTTTAATGTTTTAAATAAAATTTCAGTTCTCTCATTTGCTTTTTTAATATCAGCCTCAGATGCATTTGGTTTATAAACTGCATATCTTGAAGGATCATCAATAGCTTGATCAATGAAATGAATTTTATTTTTTGGAATTGGATCTGTTCAAAGATTTGTATTATATTCCGATACAAGTTTAGTAACTTCTTCAGATACCATTAAATCTCCAATTCTTCTTAAATCCTCTCCAAGCATTAAACTATATACGTAAAGGTCAACCCAATTAGAGTCTGCATTAATTTTCTTAAGAATTAATTCCTTAGCATTCAATTGTGTTTCGAATTTATCGTTCCCATAAATTCTCTTATGGTTTCCCATAAGTTCTGACTATATCTTACCTTAATGAGGTCTCCGCACTTCGGATTTACTTAAATCCTACTCTACTCTGTCATTTCTGCATTTCGATAGTCGATGCTCTTTCTTCCTATTGGGAAGCTTAGATCAGGATTGCCCAATATTTAAACTTGTTACTATACCTGAGTGATTAGTTCAGCCACAATTATATTACTATAATTGCTTAGTATTTAAATCTCTAAGGGCGTTCCCTGAATTCACGGAGTTAACTGACAATACTAACTTATTGATTATCAATAAGTTACATTGGATCAGTAGCTGCATTTAAAAGTTCTCCCATATCAAGAGACTTATCAGTTAGTCTTCTTTGGAAGTCTATCAGTTGGATAATATTATTTGCAATATCTGCAGGAACATTATATTTAGAAATTCATTCAGGATCATTTTCAAACATAGAAAAATCTACATTTGCTAATGTAATTAATTGTTCTGTTCCATTACGTTGAGAACCTTTAATAAATGAATATCTACTTAAAAGTTGTCTAGTTGTATCAAAATCTCTATTTACAATACTGTCATAAACTTGTTTAAACCTAGTATTATATAAGTTAGATAGGGCAAAGAAACTCTTTAATCCTGTAGCAACATTACCAATTACAGTTTTACCAACCATATTTTGAATTTGCATTAAATATTTACTAGCAGAATTATAAGGATTCATAATTTTTGCACTTTCTCCCAATACAGACTTACTTGCAAGTTCTTGCATATGAGATGTTGTAATAGGCATTGTAAGGTTAATTTGATTTTTAGGACTCAGTATTACATCAAATATGCCATTTACAATTGTATTTCTTAGAGCATCCTGTTTTAAAAATGGAGACATTTTTGGATCTTCTGCATTTGTAAGTAATTCTCCATTATTAGAAATAGAATAACCTAATATATAAACTTTATCGATATCGTACATTTGTATTAACTTATATTTTCATATAAGATTAGACTATATCTTCATCTTTCGATGTTTCTTATTTCGCTTTCGCTACAAGAACTATATCGGTTTAGTTCTTTGTGATAAATTGTATTGTATTTTGTGTATCATAGATGGAACTTGTTGTACATAAGGCTTAACAATATTTATAAATTTTATACCTTCTTTTGTTCCACAACATAAAGAGTATGTACCTTTTCCTTCAGAAATTTTATAAAAAGAAATATTTCAAACTTCCTTAAAGTAATCAATTACTACTTGTAATTCTTTTTCTGGTAAACATGTTGCAATTCTTATATAAAATCCATGGATTTTATTTTTTGATTTCCGTATATTAATACATCCATCATCCATATATCAAATTGCAATTTCTTGTGCAGATAATCGGTTCAAAAGTTTTCTATTTCCTAATATTTTTTTAGGTCTATAAAATACTCTCCTTAAAACCTTAATAAATGGAATTATTGATAATTGTGTATATAATACTTTTTTACCAGAGTTATATCCACAAGTAGATATATATTCTTTTACACCATTAGCTCTTATTCCATTATTACCTAAGAGTTTTATTTTTCATTCTAGATAATCTCTTTGTTGTTCACAATGAGATAGTTTAAATACATAATTGTTAGAAATTGTACCATCTCCTAATAGGAGTCCGATTAGTAAATTTCTAGATTCTTTATTAATTTTTGTTTTCATACAATACATTTTTGATATCCATAAAGGAATCTTTGTTACACATTAGTCGTTGAACCTTCCCTTTCGGGCTTGGCTGCTGATTACCCAATACTTATAATTTTTAACATTCACACTTAAATCATTTCAGATTTTATGTTGTAGTTTATAAGTCTCTAAGGGACTTCCAGCAATTAAAGAAATTTTTTATTTAAAGGTAGAAACAACGATTTATCACTACCTTGCAACCATGTCTGATTGGTTGGTACGTAGACCTCATTTATATCGCTATCAGTAAATGTAACTACTTCCATTGGCATGAATGACTGCATTGACTGACAAGGAATACGAGTACCTACAAATCTTAAACTTTGCTCAAATGCTTTATATTTTCTATTAGCAATTTTCATAATTCTATTACTAAATCTAATATTTTGATTATCGCTTAACATTTGAATTAACACTTGAGGATTTATAGATTTGTAATCTAAAATTTCTCTAGTTTTAACATCTCCAAAATCATCATAATATGATAAAGTAACATTATCTGACGTAAATTGATTTGCAATTAAATTTTTGTAATTAGATAATGTATAGTTATACTTATAGTTATTATAGATTCTAGAGTTATTAATTTCAGAAAATCTTTCAAAGTTATCTACAATTACTAGATCGTGTGTATTTCCTGCAGTATCAGTATATTTATAGAACTTCTTACCTTCTGCAGATGCTACTTCTTTTCCATTGTAGTAAACAGAATTATCAACTATAGTAAAATCTCCATTTGGAGTTAAAGTATCTTTATATAAATTATTCAGATTTTGGTCTCCAATTTTTACATAAAGTTTTTTTCCAGTTCCATCAAATAATATTATATCATAAGATTCAGGATCAGGATTATCATTGTTATAATAACCTTGAATTCTCTCTTTAAAGAACTCAGCTCCTCTTTGCTTAATTTTAGCTATAGAATCTCCTGGCAATAGACCTAATTGTTTAGCGTATAACTTACCCATAATAATCTGAGCAGGAATTACTTGTACAGATTCAGGTTGCACGTATATACCTTTTCATTGGATCATCTTACCGTCAGCTAAATCATTTAATAATTTTTGCTGAGATTTATGTAATGAATTTTCTATAAAGTCAATATCAATTTCTCCTGCATCAGGAATTAATGTTCCTGCTGCTCTACGAATTAGAGCTATTCTCTCTGTAGTAATAATATTAACTCATTCTAGTTGCTCAGGAGTTAAATCTTTTTCAGGTTTTCCTTTAAGCCCAAGTTCCTTTTTAATATTAGATCTTAATTCATCATATAGAGATTCTACAGTAGTACTAGAGGTTCCATTAAGATAATGTAATGCACGAGTTATATCTCCTTCAAAAATACTATGTTTTTCTCCTTCAATAATAAATATTGTATCAGAGCCTTTAAGATTTTTTGGACGTAAAGATAATCTTTGTGCATATCTCTTATCTAAGTTTTTATACCAATCGTATTTTGAATAATTATCAATTTTTACAATATCATACATATCAGTAGTAACCTTTCCCATATATCCTTGATATAGTCTCTGTCCTTCTTCGTTTAATAAAGGTTCTTCTCCATTAAACATCGGATCATTATAAACTACTAATGTATCTTCAAAATCGATAGGATTTTCAGCAGTAAGTTCTGTAATAAATGGGTTAATAAGATTTTCTCCATTACGAGTAACAAAAGGACCTTGCATTGCTTCATTAATAGTTAAATCTGCAAGACGAGGATCTGTAGCTCTACCTACCTTTCTTACTAAATCTAAAAGTTCATCATAGCTATAGTTATATCCTCCTCAGTTAAAATACTGTTGTATTCCATATGATGGATTTAATACAGATGCAACACCATTATAATGACGTCTAATTGCATCTTTTACTAAAGAAGATGTAACTGTTGAGTTAAAGATACCATTAATAGTTCCTGCACTAAAAGGAATTTTATAATCAATTTTCTTTTCATTAAAACTTTGTTGCGCAAGTTTTATAAAAGATTGTGCGAGTCCTAAAGTATCTTTATTATTTGTTTGAAAAGCTTTAACTAAAGCTTTACCATAAATTTCATATAAGGCTTGTTGGTCTCCTGTTTCAAGAACTTCATGAATTTCTGCAATAGCATCATGACATAATTTTCCAATTTCTTGATATACTTTTGTTGCTAAATCGTGTGTAAATCCATTTTGTTCAAGAGCACTAATCATCTGAGTCATTTCAGTAACTTCTGCTTCATCAAGTTCATGATCTGCATTCATCTGAACTCCTCCAAACTTAGTTGACATTGTAGTAAACCATAAATCAGAATCATTAGTTCAAATATCATCACCATTAACATTAGAAGCTCCTACTTTAATAGCAGATTTATTTACAAGATACCCAATCATATAATCCTTTAGATTATTATCATTAATAATATCATTAACAACATCTAAATTATTTTCTGATCAATATAATTGTTTCATGGTATCATTGTATTCCATTGATCATGCTCCACCAAATATTTGATCTAAATCATATATACTACTAATTTTAATATCTGTATCGAGTATACTATTTTCTCCAATTATATTACCAAATATATCGGTTTCAATACGTTCTACTTGAGCTACATTATTATTAATAACTACATGATTTATTTTCCAATAAGTTTGGTTATCAGGTTCTCTATAGAAGAGATTATCAAATACTTTGTCATAAACGATTGTTACACTAGGATCAAATAGTAAATTATGCATTTTTCTAAACATATTTTCTAACTTGATATCTGATCCCCATGATGTACGCCTATTAGCATTTGTAATCTCATATTCTGCTCACTTTAATAATTTAGGTAAACCATATTCTCCATTCATATCTGCTAAAATAGTCTTTTTATTTCTACCTACTTTAGCATCAATTAGTGATACATTTTGTTGTCTAGAAAAATACGGACTTGTAAATCCAGATCCGTCCATAGAATCAACACTATCAGTCATACCAGAAATATTTTGTACAGCAGCTCCAATATCTCCAACTACAGCCATTTTAACTTTTGGAGCAACTCCATTTTTTAATCCTTGTGCAAAGGAATGATGAGTAGCTCCACAAATAACCATACGTTTTACCTGAGAAATTCATCTGCTTGCAAAACTATGTTCAAGATATCCTTCTGTTGCAGAAACCTCTTTATTCTTATTTGGGTGAGCGTAAACTTCTCCAACCATCATTTTATTATATTCATTACTTAAAAATGAATCCATAATGAAATACGAATAAAGCATAGGATTTAATTTACCATCCTTATCATGTATTGTTACATAAGGAACTGTATATGATATTGGCTCATCATTTTCATCAACAGTTTCAATAGTTCTTTCAGAAATTCAGTTACTTCATTTTCTAGCAGAAAATGCCTTATATACATTTTTGTCAGAAGATATACTCTCTCAAGCTTTTGAACTATCTTCAAGAAATCTGTTTAATTGATAATTAATAAACTCATTAAATTGATTTCTTTCACTAAAGATATTATAAAGATTTTCAAGGGTTTCATTAAAGACATTTTTCTTAGTATATGGATCTTTAGATATATGAATTTCTTCAATAAATTCTAATCCATTGTCTCTAAATTTTTGCTTAATATCTGCAAGTTTTGTTTTTGCAATATATTCTTTTAGATCACTTATAGTCTTAAATTCTTTACCTATCGCTTGAGTATAGTCATTTAAGATTTTATTAATTAAGTTCGTATATTGACTTTGATTTGTTTTAAATCAAATATTCATAATAGGTTCTAAATCAGATACATTCTTACTAGAATAATATTTCTCTAAAACCTCCTTAAAGTTAATTGAACCTAAATCTTTAAAATCTCAGTTCTGACTTAAATCAAATTGCATTACAAAATGTTTATTTTTATCTGAATAAACTGTTGATTGCAATCCAATTACTCCATTTACCTTTCCACCCTGCTCAGAAACAGATTTACTTGAAGTTAATCCTTCAAAGAAATCATATACTATTGCAAGGTGCATTACTTCATCTTTAGTAAGATTACTCGATTGTTTAGTATAATCTCCAATAGTTACTTCTGCTCGAATCTTTGGATTTTTAATACGTGAAATATTATTAAATACAGCATTATCACTCATTACTGTATCCGATCCTCATCCAAGTTCATCATGTAAATATTGACTCATTTTCTTATGAGAATATGCTAAACAAACCATTTGATATAATGGTAAATTGTTACCTTCTGCATTCTTAATAACATTAATTGTATCAGAACCATTAGTAACACTTAAGACTTTTGCCAAATCATTTGCTTGTCCAAAGAAACCATTTTTGCCTATATCAATAATTTGACCTGAGTTAGCACTATATAAAATACTACCTAATATTGGAGTTAATAATGTAATTTTATTTACGTTTTTTTCTCTTGGGAACACTTGTTCTGCAACTTGATTAAAATCATCTGCTACTAAAAATGAAGCAAAATCCATAAGTAAATCGTCCATTAAAGTATCAGATATTATTCCTGCAGAATTAATTTCTCCAGTATCAGGATTATATTTTAAATTTAAAGTATTACTGCCTTCTGTAATACTAATATTAGTTCCAATAATATTAATATCATATTTTCCTAACTTATTTTGGAAGTTAGTTTTATTATCAATTCAGTAAGTACTTGCAGCTTTAATAATATCTGTAAGAAAATATCTCTGTATTTGTACAGGTCTATCAGTTAAATTCTTACCAGTTAATTCTCCAGTTAAGTTATCTTTACCATAACTAATATAACTTGACAATACTGTCTTATTCATTAGATGTGTATACATTTGTTTAATTGGAGTAGCCATTTTATCTGAATAGATAAACTTAGCAATACCTCTTAACTTATTTTGTAAGTAAGTTGTATGTTCTGGTGCTACAGATTTAGTTGCTAGTGCATTTAAATATTTTCCAATAATTTTACCCATATCCATATTGCCCTCTTTAGCTATTTCGTCAACTATTTCAGGGTCAACACTTTCTTCCATGAATAACTTTACTTTACCCATAGCTGAATTAAACCCAGATAAAGTAATAGCTGTATTTTCTATAATAACACCATCTTCATTAACTTCAGGAAAATATGAAAGTAAAATTTTTGCGAGGTCACTGACGGATTCTTCAGCTCCCATAAATTCATTATTACTAAAACCAGTATAGTGTGTAACATTCGGACCATCATAATTATAACGTCCTACAGCATAAGTTGAACTATTTTTATATTCTGGTTTAATAGAAATAAATGGAGTATATAATCTCAATATATCATCAAAAGTTTTTAATGTTACATATGCATTATATGCATTAAAATATTTTTGATCTTGAGTAAGTCCTGCATTTTTAATGTAGGCCTCATATTCTTTTATAGTATCTTCAAATACATTAATAATAGATTTAGGTTCTGAGTCAATGCTAATAGGAGTTAGAGGTTTTCCCATGAACTCACTAATAATAGATAAAAGTTCTTGTTTATATTTAAAAATTCCAGTATTTAAATTGGAATAACTTCCTAAAGTAGCATTTGCATCTATAAAAGAATCAGAATTAATATCAAATACAGACATAGAAATAATCTTTTTTGCTGTATCGTCAATCATTTTATTATATTGTCTTGAATTATCAATATAATATTGTTGAGGTGAAGATCCTTCGGGAGGAAGTTCAATACCTAATCTACTACTAATCTTTTTAGGTTCAGATACAGGTGTTGGAGCGGAGTCTGTATAGACTCCACTCACAAACATATTAAACACCTCATCTGGATTTGTAAAATGCTCATTTATGAACACTTTAAACGCATTTAAATCTGGTGAATCACCTCTAAGTAAGTTCTTCAGTAATGGATAATATGCTGAAGAATATCCACATTTAACACTCATTATTTTCTAATTTTGCTATTAAGTATTTCTGTACATTTTCTCTTAACTCATTGAGAGTTTCATTTGTACTAACTTCGTTATAATATGTACTTGCTATAGTTTCAGTTACTTCTGTATTTTGCATTAGAGCTTTAAGGTACATTAAAATATTAGGACTTGATTTATATAGATCCTTTGCAGAATTTAAATAATCTCTAAGTTCTACATATTCATTCATTGTATTAAACTCTCTAATTGAGTAAACTCCATCTTTATTTTCAAGTACAAAATTCTTTGAATTATTGTTCAAAGATACTAAAAATGGTACAAATTTCAAATTATTTCTAGAGATAATTGTAACATCATCTGGATTCTCTCCATAAGCTTGTTTAAATAAATTTTTAAGCATAGGAGTAAGATCATCCTTTATTTCCTTCATTACAATTTCAGGATTATTAGAGTCTCCAACAATTTGAATTATTGTATAATTTGGAGTAGTAACTTTATTTAATATTTCATTATTAACATCATTAACTGTTGATTCTAATAAGTCTATATTTGTAATTTGTTTGTTTACTCCAAACTGTTTAAACGCCTCATTAATTTTATTAATCTTTTGACGTTGTAAATCCTCTTGAATAGCTCTTTCAGGATTAACTTGAATCTTGTCATAATCTATAATAAAATCGTTTCCTATTAAATTAGAAGCATTTGTAGAATATAGTTTATTTGCAGTATCAACTTCATAGTAGAATTGAGATCCTGGAACTACTTTAACTGCATCATCAAATACATAAATACCTTGCTTAAAGTTTGGATTGTTTTCAATATGTTCTTGAAGTTTTTCAGTTTTTCCAACAAAGTCTGCAAAGATATTATATATCATAAACGATGGATCATTAAATTCAAATTTACCAACTCTACTAATGTAACCTGTTTGCATTAACATTTGATTAGAATCGAAAGATCCAAACTCATTATTTAGTAAAGAATCAAAATCAGAATAAGTTTTTCCATTAACAACATATTGTCCATTCTCCATAGTTACTATTCTTTCAGTAACGTTTCCTCTATCAGCTTGAGTTACTTTATCTTCATAAGTAACTCTAATAGCATTAGTATATCCTGATTGTGTATTTAATAATGCTCCTAATCTAAATAATATAGTACTCTTATAAGGAGAGAAATATGCAAGTGAAATCAATTGTCCAGCTCTTTCTCTGTTAAGATTATTTCTAACTTTAACATTTTTGTCTCCTGCTTTTCTTTGTGCATTAAATAAATTAACATTATTAATTGCAGTATGAATTATATTATCTAAAGAAGCAACACTATTTATTCCTATTAATCGAATTCTAGGATCATTTTGAACAGTATTTAAAATAGTTCCGTCTTCTGCTACTTGTGCTTTTAAGTGAGCTTCAAATTCCTTTTGACTAACTAATGGATCAGCAGAGAATAACATAAATGTATTTCCTCTATTCTGATACATAAATGCATAGTTTCTTGAATCTGCTTCAAATGTGTTTCCTACTCATTTAATATGATCCTGCCAATCTGACTTACGTACTACTAAAGATACTAATTTTCCGTAAGAAGAGAATAAACCTCCTTTATTTAAGGCACTTGTATTAAAGTTAGATACATCAACAGTTGTTAACTCTCCTTCTCTTGTAAACTTAGCATAACTTCCAATTGTAAAATCTCCTGTATATATTCCAAATCTTGGAGTTGTAAACAATAGAGGAATTTGTGCAGTTTTATCTTTTATCTGAATTTTTGCCACCAATAATCCTCTTCTTCCATTATCATATGGAATAACTTCAAAAGTAGGTTTAGTTTTTAGTGCAGTTTCAAGTTCACTAAAAGCACGCCCCATAGCTCTATCTTTATTTAAAGCTTGTCCTAATCGTACAATTTCTCTTGGATTTTTATAATATCCATATTTAAAATAAGCAGCAATTAAATTTAAAGCTCTAATATATTTAGGAGCTGCAAGTTTACCTTTTATTCCTAATATATTAAATAAAGAAGATTCTGTAGCTTGATCATAATTTCATAAATTATTTAAATAGAAATCTGCAATATCATTCCATTTAGAAATATTTAAAGGATTATCTGTTATTCCTATATTCTGAGGAACTTCTTCAAGTATATCTACAGGAGGAGTAACAGATTGTTCAACATTAGGAGCATGTACTGGATTTTGATCTGTAACAGGAGGTTGTTCTCCAGTATTACTATTGAATGTTTGTTTGCTTTGTGCTTCAGCTACAGTATTTTTAGTCTCTGGTTCTACAGAAGCTTGTCTAACTGGTTCCTTAGGAGATTCACTAACTATTTCTGCTTCTGGTGTAGGTTCTACTCTTGGCTTAATATTTTGTTCTGAAGTTGGTATAACAGGTTCAGCTACAATTGGATTTGGATTTACTTCTTCATAATCAATAGATTCAGGACTATTCTCTAATAACTTAGTTCTTCAGTCTTTGAAATCACTAATTTGTTCAGGAGATACTTCAATACTTCCTGCACTAGTCATATCATTAATTGTGTTTAACTTTAAATCTAGACTAATCCCGTTATCTACAATAATTGTACCTTTTGTAGAACGTTGAGTTAATGTATATAAATCCTTAAGAGTTAAATAATGCTTTCCACTTGTATCTTTCCAACTCTTGTCTATGATTGCAAATTCAAACTCATCGCCTTGGACACTATCTAATCCTACTACTTTAACATTATTAATAGCAGTATATTTAGCAGGATTATCAGTTATAATTGCAATATCATTAGATAATTTAGATAACTTTTCTACTATTTTAGGTACTTCATCTGAACTATTAATAAATTTCTCTCCACCAAACGTTTCAGTAGTTTCAAAATATTTAAGTTTAATACTATTTTCAGATAATATCTGTTTCGTTAATAAATCGATCTCACTTTCAAGCATACTTGGATTATCATAGTATTTATCTCAAGTTTGATCTAATATGCTATTTAAAATAGTATAGTTATCATATTTTGCAATATTATTTGGACGTAATGGAGCAGTTAAATTTGGAGTACGTGTAAAATAAGTATCCTCAATTCCTAAATTTCTTCTTGCATTTTCATAGAAAATATAAGCTGAATTTTGTTTATAATCTCCTAATCCAACAATTAAGATATTATTTTTATTTGCCCATCTTGTAATTAATTCAAGATCAATTTTAGAAAACTGACTAATTTCATCAATAAATATGATTCTATTCTCAGTTTCTGCAAACATTGTAGCTGGATTTAATTTTAAATCCTTAAGAGTATATGTAGGTATTTCATCACTTCCAACAATTTTATTAATATCTGATTCAGAAATTTGTTTTCCCAGAATCTGTTCAATTAATTCTGCTTTCGTATATGATAAACCGTCATGCTCAATTGCTGCAGATAATCGATCTGTTTGTTTTCTTGTTGGAGCTACAGTTACAATTTTATATGCAGGCATCATTTTACGTAGCACATAAGCTACACCTTGTGTTTTACCTGTACCTGCTCCTCCAAATGTTGCAATAAAGTTTAATAACTGACTTTTATTCTGTATATAGCTATCATCTGATGTAGCTTTTGCTTTTGCAGATAAATATTTAACAAATTCATTAAATAAATCTTTTCTTTCAGATGTTGCGTGTATTAATCTAATTGCATATTCTTGAGAAAAAATTGGAGCTTTATTAAATGATTCATCAGTAATAACAGTTTTTAAGTTGTTATAGAAATTTGCAGAAGGATATGCAATTAAAGACAATAAATAAACTGCCTGATCATAATCAGTAATCGCTTCAGTATCTCTAGCAAGCTTAGTAGGTCTTGCTGTAATTAAAGAAGTTGGTTCGAATAGTGAAGTGATGCGGTCAACTATTTCGCTATTAGATAATTTTTGATCATCTATAAGTTGATAGATTTTAGTTTCTAATCTAATAGAAGCCTCTTCAAATTCTTTAAAATTACTCTCCTTAATTTCTCCTGATGGAAAATCTGATTCAGCAATTAATTGGTTAAGATCTAAGTTAAATAATGATGCAAACTTATCTTTGATTACAGAATTTTCATTATTAAGCAACAGATTTGTAAATCTCTGTCTCATATTAATAGCGATATCTTTCTGTTCTCTAATTTTTTGTGCATTATTATTTTCTGCAATATTTATTAATGTATCAAGTCTAACTTTAATTGCTTTAAGATCTGAAGACATATTAACTGCAGTTTCTGTATCAATTTCTGCAAGCAGATCTTTAGCTAATTTTTTCTTGAACTTATTAATTTGAGTGTTATATCCTCCATCTATAGAAGCAATAACAAGAGAATTTAAAATATCAATAAATCTACTGGTTTCTTTAAGTCTAGTTAAAGCATCCTTATTATTAATAATATAATCCTCTAATGAATCACTATTAAGGTAACTATTATACTCTTTTACAATCAAATTAACAATATTTTGACTAATTCCATTAGTAGATACTGCAAATTTTTCTAATAACTCATATGCAGGGGATACCTTAATTTCAGATTTAAGATCTGAAACCTCATTAATAAAATCAATAAACGTTCTTCCAGATATTCTCGGAATAATTCCAGCTAATATTTCATCTGCACTTTGTCCTAAAAAGTCTGATAAATTTACTAATCCATCACTTTGTAAAAGATTTTGATATGCAGTTTTAATTTGATTTATATCTCCTTTTGATACAATATCTTGAAAAACAGCTAAGTCATTTGCAATTCCAAGAGTCATTGACTCATAGCCTACACTATCACCTTCTGTTCTTTCTATATATGTATTAATAGCTTTTTCTCAATTAGCTGCAGCAATTCCTTCAGTAAATCCATTTACATAAAAATAACTCTTCATTAATGCAACAAGGTCTACATCTGTTACATCAGTATATAAAGAATTGGTCTTTAAATAGTTTAAGAAGTCAATATAGCTATTTGCATATGTATTTAAGGCAGCTTCATTATCAGCTATAAATGTATCTGGTCTAGCTAATACTTTTCTACCTTCTTCACTCAGCTCCTGAGTTAATCCAAATTCATGTCTTTTAACTAAGAAATCTTTGTAGTTTTCAGTTAGTTGTAATTTAGTTTGAAGTTCAGATACTTCTTCATTAATTTCAACTCCTTCAGGAAGTTTAGAAATAGCTTCATCTATTTGTGCCTTTAGATTAGCAATTTCTTTATCAATATTTTTAATACGATTAGTTTGAATAGTTTCACCTGGAGCATAAGCTTTACTTAAGTCTACAGTTTTTTGAGATACAGCTACTAAATCTTGTGCAATAGATTCATTTAGACTATTAAATAAATCATACGCAGCAAACACCTTTGTTTTCTCAGTTGATTTAGAATATTTTTCATATTCTTCTTTAATCACAACTTTTTCATCAGATGTTAATTGATCGAAGTCTTTCTGATATCGAACTTTAGTAAAATTATGAATACCTAAATCATCAACAAAGGCTGTTGCTAATGCAGGAGTAGCCGCAAATCTTGCTTGTCCAAAATAATAGTCATTAAGTTCTCCAGAGACTATTTTATCACGTTTTGCTCTTAAGTCATCAAGTTTTGCTTTTAGTCTTTGAAATTCTACATCATTTTGAGCTGCTGCTATTTTGTTATCCACATCTTTAGGAGTTTTAGGCTCAAGTTCAGTAGGAGTAATCTTAGATTCTAAAGCTACTTTAGTTTTTAAGATATCTTCTGTAAGATCATTCCAATCAGAGAATATTTTACTATAAACTCCAGTTTCAATTAACTGATTTTTAAGGCTTTCTCTCTGAATATTCTTAGCTAAATTTTCAGTTACATTAATACCAGTCATAGCTGATAATGCTTGTAACTCCTCATCAGAAATGTTTAACCCCTCTTCATTGATAATACTATCAATCCGATCGATGTAACTATTAATTTGGTTATAAATAACATCGTTCTGAGATTCTCCTTCTTTTGCAGATTCGTAATTAATTTTATATCCGTCAGGCTCTTTAACAAGTTCAAACGATTTACCCGAAAGATTTCTACTTCCAAGAGCTCCTTTATCACGTAATCTTGTTAATTCTCTTTTTAAATCAGAGGTTTTGCCATTTCTTATTAAGTATATAATTTCTTGTAAAGAATCATTAGGTTTTTGAATTGCCTCATCATTTATAGAATTAATTCTTGAATCTCATTTTTCATGTAAACTAAATACAGCACCACCAATAGCACCTCCCATAAATGCAGAAGTATAACGTGCAAACGCTTCTTCTGTACTTATACCAAAATCGAGTTGTTTATCCTCATCAATAATACCCAGTGCGTTTAAAGCTGAATAAAATCCTTTTATTATGTCGGATGAAACCTCTTCCATTACTTCCTCAGAACCTTCATTGAAACTATCATATAAAATATTTCCAGGTTTCATTTTGGATATTCGCTGCTGAATTTGGTTTTTAGTTTTCATTACCCAATTTGCAGCAGCTTTGGGAGAAACAACTCCTTTGTTGATGTTTTCATTAGTTACTTTTTCAGCAACGTCTTTAATAACTCCTTTTACAGATGTACGGTCGAGATATGTACCTTTAAACCAAAAATCTTTAAAATAGCCATTATTCATTAATGTAAACATTGCTCCCATTACAGATAACATTCCTAATCCTGCAACTCTATCAGATGCTCCAGCTTGCTTAAATGCATCATAAGCATCTGTAGAAGAGGTTCCTGCCATATAAGCTAAAGATAAAGCTCTACCTCATTTAATTGTATTCTCACTAACATTTTCTTTACCTACTATCCGCTTTGGTATTTGTCCAATTACTCTTTGTTGAAATAATTGTCTTGAACTATCTTCAACTAATTTTCCAATGCTTTCTACATTTCAGAAACTATTTCTTCCATAATCAGAAACACTTCCATCAAATCTAGAAAGCCAAGCTTGAATATCGGTAGCAGTTTGTGCTGATTTAGAGTTAGTTAAATCTCCCTTAGCAATACCTTCGATACTTCTAAATAATACTGGGAATAATTTTCCTATTTCAATAGCAGCTGTCATGTCACCATATACTTGTCCAACATATGGAATAAGCATTGGTCCTACTTTAAACAAGACCTTTGCTAAAGTGCCTCCAACACTTTTATCTAATCCATCTGAATCAAAGAAATCATATTTATTCCATTTACTTCCATCAACAGTTAATATATCAGATATATGTAGAATATCTTTTCCTGTAAGCGGTCTATTTCCTAATGTTTCATAAAATGGATCTCCCTCACTATTAAATTTTAGATCTCCTGCTTTATGCGAAACAGTTCTTCCATTTACTTCGTGTGTTCCATCTTCATCTCATTGAGCCAACACAAGTGTAGGACGAGTTATAGCACCTAAACCTCCTCATTCATTAGGTGTTCAATCCTCAAATTTACCAGTATCATAATTAAATATCTTATTAGTCTGTGCTACTTCACGTATCGACATAGTTGGACCAGAAGTTTCATATAGATTAACTATACCTCGACTTCTTCTTTCAGGATTAGAGAATTTAACTAATCTTGAACTAACATCCAGTACATCGCCACCGAGAGGTGCAAAATAATCTGCAGGATCATAGTTAAACGAATCCATAGCAGTACTTGCTAATTTAGCTTCATCTGCACGATTATATAAGTCTAAAACGTCTTTGTAATAAGTATCGAATTTTTGATTATCAAATTCTCCTCTATCGTTTTTAAACGCCTCTTGTATTTCTGGTATACCCTTATAATATTCTCTATCTTTAACACTAGAGTTATCAGGAGTTATCCCTAAGTTAATTAACTCTGGTACACTTTTGTCTGGCTGAAAAAATAATGCCGCCAGCCAATCATTTTTCTTCTGATCCATCATATTTTAAAAATTAGCTCTTATACTTTGTCGTTGTTTTTTCAGATTTGCCTGATTATATATATCTCTATATTCACTAGCACTTCCAATTTCATGATTAGATGCAACAGTTGCAAGTTTAGAATCATGCATAGGCATAAATATCATTCCTTTATACATTGAATTTTTATTGCCATGAAATATTTTTCCAAAGAAGCCTGGCTTAAAGTTATCAACCTTTTTGTCTGATTTCTTTACTACATCTCCTCCATAGTTTACATAAGTTGAATAGATATCAAATATTCTATCTTTATCTGGCCCATCAACATGTCATAACCAAGGAGAATCACTATCAAAATCAATAGCTTTGTCACTAGCATAGCCTGATAATCCAAAAAATACCATCATATCTTCAGGTCTGAATTTCCATCTATTAGTTTCAGTATCAAACTCTAAATCTAGATCATATTCATGTAGTTTTTCTATCATTCTTTGTCTAGATACATTAGGATTATCTTCAATCCATTCCTCAAATTTTGTATATCGATCGTATGCATCTAAGTCAGGTTTATAAATTCCTATTTGTTCTGCATTTCGATCTTTTGGAAGTCACATTCTACTAAGTGAACTAGAACCATCTCAAACAATTCTATTTAAATCAATATCGGATATTCTTTGATCTCCAAAGAAAATAGAATTTTTATCAACAATATTACCTATTTCCGCCTTATCCAATACATTTTTTAATGTATTTTGAGTTACTTGTGTGCCATTCTTATCTTGTAATGGATAATCCCTAGTTACAATTTCTAACCCTCCTTTGGCATCAGATGTTGATAAAACTGCAATTTTAGGATCTACAACTCTACCTGCAGCAATAGTTTCTAGAGAGCTTCTATTAACATCTTTATCAGTTCCTCCAGAACTTCCACTGCCTGCTTTAGATGCAGTTGAATCATAATCTAAAGCTTGTGTATTTTCTACACTATGATTTGTATGTTCAACTACAGCAATTTGTAGTAATCGTTTTACATCTTCAGGATTACTTGGATTAAAACCTTCAGCAGCTGCTTGAGCTCTTAAAACGCTTTTCATATTTTGTGGAAGAGTCTTATATAAATAATTAACAGCTAAATCAAGACTTTCTTTATCATGATATCCCTGATTAGATGTACTATTTGATTCTGTAACTTTATATATTCCATCTGGTCCATTAAATCCTAATAATTGTTCAAATCCTTTTTCAATTTTATTCTGATATTTAGAAGTATATCTATCAAACTGGTTTGAGGATTTATTAGTTCCAAACGCTCCAATAGTAGCTTTTACATAATCTACTATAGATTTCATTCCAACTGTATTAGATAAATCTGTAAGGATACTATTATTATATGCTAGTTCTGGACGTTCTTCTCGAAGATGAATTAATTGAGAGTTAGTTAATGCTTGATATTTTTGTGGATTTTTATAATAAGTATCTGCAGATATAGTCTTAATACTGCCGTCTTTATCATACACATATAAGCTACCTTCATTACTAATTGCAACTTCAGACCCAGATCCTTCTTTAATAATTTGTTCTGATGCAGTTTCATGTAATTCATTATTATGTTTAATTCTATTAGCTAAAGATTGCAATCTAATTAAATCAGACATATCATATTGATTACTCTGTCCAGATACAAATAACTCACCTAAGTTTTGAGATTTTCTTAAAAAACTATTAGCTCTATCTAAGAAGTAATCTACATCATTAGGTAACCCATTCTCTTTAAGAACATTAATAATTTCTTTTTGAATAAGTTGTTCTTCTTTGTTTTCACTTGTTTTAGAGGTCTGAGTAGCAACTTGTGTAGGCTCTGCAGCATCTCTAAAAAAGGGGGTATAACTAATACCCCCATTTTGATATCTCTTTATCTTCATATTTATGACATCATTTTTAGAAATAACTTAATAATGTTATTATTTAGTTCTCCAACAGCCTTATTGATAGCTTTTTGCTGGTCTAGATATTGTTGCTCATCTGTTTTACGTAAATATCTACCGCCAGATTTATAACTATAAGGTATAAATCTTTGAATAGGAATTTGCTCAGGATTAGTATAATTAACTAAATATGGTTTTGTATCTAATTTGTTTCCTCCAAGCCAAAATCTTCTTTGAGATTGCTGATAAGGATTAACTAAAGCCTCAATTCCATATTTACTTCTATTAGTAGCAATATCTCCAGAATATTTGTAATTTAAATAATCATCGATTTTCCAACCACTATATTCTGGATTTTTACCCTCATTCTGTTGCCAATTATAGAACTCATTAATTTTACTATTTCTAAAATTAGTAAGCCAATTACTGAAATCTCCAGCAGCCTTTTGTTGTGCTAATTGAGCTTGTAAAGCTTGTTTTTCATTTAGATCCTTGGCATAGTCTCCTCTTAACTGATAAATAAGATTCTTAACATTTTGAGTTTGTTGCGTAATCTTATTAGCATCAGCCATATCTAACTGAGCTAAACCTTGTGCTCAACGGTTTCTATTCTCATTAGTTATCTGAGTTCTAATATTAGCGTATTGTTGTTTTTGAGCAAGTAACTTATCATTATATTGATCTATCATTTGAGAAAATTTAGCATCTCTTTCTCCTTCTAATTGATCAACATTCATATCTCTCATAAGTCTTTCTGCTAATACTTTATTTGGATCACTAGTCGATGTCTTATATTGACGCATACTTTTAATGCGATCATTATACATTCTATGCAACCCATTATCACTAAATCTAGAGTAAAACTCAGTAGGCATTTGTTGTTGAGAACCTATCATTCCTTTACGAATAGCATCTTTCATTTTTTGGGTAGTACGATTGATACCTATTGTAGAAGTAATAAAGTCTCCTATTCCCATTACCATATCAGGATTAATATTAAATCCTTTTCCTTTGCCATGCCCAAAAGTTGTATAACCAGAATTATTTAAAGGTTTAGCTACATAAGGTGTTTTACCAGTCGGATCGTTAAGTAATTCTTCCTCTGATGCTAATCTTCCTTTAAATCCAAGTTTATTGTTAATTTGAGCCATTTTAGCATCATTTAAAATTGAATTATACTGATTCCTCACTACAGTATTTTGAGGTGATTGAACAGCTTTATTTAAGCTTGTAGAAGCACGTTTAATAGGAGTTCCAACAACAGCAACTGGATCTACTTGTACATTAATCGGATTATTATTTTTATCTAGCATATAATCAGCTACACTAGTTCAATTTTGATCTATTGGAGTACTAAATGTAGGATACTTAGTACCAGGTTGTGCTTTTATAATTTTACCACCTTTTTTATAAAATACTGGATTATTCTCTGGTTTATAATACCAGAGATGTTGTGGTTGATTACTAAATATTCCTAAGTTAGGAGCTAAGTTAGAATAGACTGGCATTGTAATAGGTCTCCGTTTTAAAGCTGTAACAGATGTAAACATTTCAGGTCCTCCAAAAAATCTTTGAACTTGAGAAGTTTGCTTATCTGCATAATTCTTAAAATAAGGATTACTTCTATTAGTTTTTGCATCTCTAGTAGCAGCAGTCTTATTCCAATTTCACCAACCCATATCATCTGGATTTCTATAAGTACTAGGAAGTTCATCATATTTAAATTGTCCTGTATTAAGTCCTTTACCTATTGAAGACTTCCAAGGTTTTCTCCAATTGAAATTTACATTAGAAGAACGTTTAATACCATACTCAGAAAGTAAGTCAGTAACATTATCTGTTTTAGCTTTACCTAATTTTCCAATAATTATTTCCTCTAACTTTTCAGTTTTTTGATTTTTTGGAAGTGAATTGACCGACTCAATCTCAGAACGACCTAATTTAATGGTAGGAAGATTTTTGTTATTAGTTGGTTTTAAAGTAACCATATCAGAGTTTCCTCCTTTTAATTTTGCACTTCCTGTGTTACGTTTTAAATTAGCAAAACCTCTAACTCCATTTAATACAGTACGAACATCTTTAATAGTTCATTTACCATCTTGAATATTTTCTCATGCAGTTGCTAATCCAGATGCAGCACTTCCAAAACTAACTCCTCTAGTTGCTCACTTAACAGCATTTGCGACAGCCTTAGATTTCTTTAAAGCTTTAGCTATTTTTGCTGCCTTAGCTCCTGAGCCAATCCCAGGAAGTAAAGTAGCTGCATCTAATCCTAGATTAAGTGCTAAATTACTAACATCGCCTCAATCTAATCCATCTCTAGCAATATCTGCTCCAAAACCAGTTAATGAACCTACTGCACCAACTCCAGCTCCAGCAACATTGCCAAATCCTGGTACAAAAGTAGCACCTAAAGAAGCAGCATCTGCAACTAAAGCTGCAATTTCAGCTTTGTCAGCAGCAGTTAATTGTGTACCATCTCCAATAGTTTTTTCTTCTCCAGCAGCGCGAAGTTTTTTATCTGATTGTTGAATTGCTTGTTTACTAGCTTTTGCACTATTAACTCTATTTGCAGCAACTCCTCCAATTTGATATTTAATAACTCCTCCGTTTTTATTACTTGGAACTCTATAAGCTAAACCTAATTGTTCTAAGCCTTCAGGAGTAGTAATACTTCTTAGAGCAGAATTACCTCCTGTTCCTGAATATTGTTGTTGATACTTACCAAGCGTTTGAGTTTTAATTAAATCCTGAAATAATTGATATAAATCAGGATATTTTTGTCCAATAATTGGATTAAACTTAGCATGACGAGTACTAATTGTAGCTATATATGGATTTCTAATAATATCACTAATATATCCCTTAACTTCTGGATCTCTTAAGATTTCAGGATGTTGCTCAATATATTGTCCTAAACGAGAATCAATATTCCAATAATAATTTCTCATACTATCTTCAGATCCAGGTAAACGACTATTTAATGTATAGTTATCATTTCCTGGGTTTTCGTCATGAAAATAGTATAATTGAGTTTGAGGATTATAATACAATGTAGCTCTTGTTTGAGGATTTGAAGCATCTCCAGTACTTGCTACTTCTTTATATCCTCCAGTATTTCCTATAGTATAGTAACTATTAAAAGCAGTTGTAGGATTATTTTCATAGTAAGAATTAACTATATTTGGATCTAATTGCTCTTGTAAAGTATTATTATAATTAATTCTTTGTTTAGTTAAAGGATCAATATATACTCTTTCTGCTAAAGTTCTTAAAGGGTGTCCATAGGGATCAAACTGAGAAGAATCTTCAGGATTGTAATTAGGAAAATAATCATAAACTAAAGGATCACCTGCTTGTCTAACATAGTTACCAGTTAGATCTGCAGCATATCGATTTGGTTGAAAATACGGGGACCACATTGGATTACCTTCTGAATCAACAGAAGTACTAAACCATGGAGATCTAGAACGATTTTCATCCCAATATTGTTTAATAATTGAAGAATTACCAGCAGTTCTCTTATTATCTGCTACAAAATCTAAATACTTTTGAATTTTAGATAAACTATCTTGGTCATCACCCCTATATACTTTTCCATTAATAACAAATAAACCAGAGTCATCTGGAATATAATCCGCATAACTTCCATATTTTCTTTTAAATTCATTATTAAGTCATGCATCTCCAGTTCCAATATATGATAATAATTCTGGATTATTTATAGTTACATTCCCATTTGAATCAACGTTAAATAGGTTATGGTACTTATCATAATCTCATCCTGCTTTACTTCAGTTTTCTTTTGTTTTCTTAAGTTCTTCTTGTGCAGGATCTACTTCTTTTTGAGCTTGAACAGGTTTACTTCCTTCTAAAAAGATACCAATATCATCTAATGCCATAGCATCTTCATCCGTCCAATTTCCTTGTTCAAGCCTAGATATAATATCTTCTATGCCTTGCTCACCATATTTATTGTAAAAGTCTATATAAGCTTGCTTATCTAAATCATTATAGCCTTTAAATTGATCATTATCCCCATAACCTGCAATATCTTTTAGACTACGAAGTCTTCTAGTTGCTTTTAGATTATTAGCTCCATTTATATAAACTCTATTTCCATTTACTAATTCAAAATCTCCAGTATCTTTATTACGCTTATATTCCATAGTAATATCACTAGACCAATCTCTAATATTAATTGGATCTAATGCTTCTACTGGCTTTTTATATTGAAAATCCTTTAAAGCATGAACTGCATTTCTTGCAGTATTTTCTTTTCCCCTTCATAGATTTCCAAAACCTCTACCAAGTCTACTTCGACGTTTACCTAAACGTTCTGCTTGATTATTAGTAACATCAAACTGTACTCCTTCTAATCTATCGGCACTAGAATTATATGATAAATTAGCACCTGATCTTAGAGCATCAGTTATTTTACTAAATTGATATGCAGTATCTTGATCTAATGTTTTTCCATAAGAAGACATCTGATTTAGGAAATCATCATCAACTTGATACTGATTACCATCTATAGTAAAAGTGCCGTATTTTTGAGTAGGAGTAGAACCGCCTTGTTGATATTTAATTACTTGTGCCATTTTATCACACTTACTTTATATATAAAAAGGGAGATTGATCATGTCAAATCTCCCTTTTATCTAATGATCATTAAATTACTTTTTGCCGAAAAATTTATTTTTCATTTCTCCGCCATTTTCTTTTTTAGCGCATTTCTTACGACCTACCATTTTTCCACCCTTTTTGAAAACTGGTTCTCCTTCAGGAGCTTGACCTACAGGACCCTGCGGACCTTCACTCATAGCTTGCTGTAAAAGTGCTAAAAAGCCTTCACATACTTGCATTGCTGCCTGGCAATCTTGTGCCTGTAATGCTTGAGCTGCCATTTCGGCTAACATCTGTAGTGGATCTTGTCCACCCTGAGGACCAGCAGGTGCTGCACTAGGTGCGGGAGCTGCTCCACCTTCTTGTAGAAATTTAACTATTTTCATAATTTAAATTATTTTTAATTTTATAGATATCTCATAACTCTATGATTGTCATATATTCATTTAATGCCCAAAGATAATACTTTAGTTCTTAATATCCAAATAAAATTACTAAAATTTTCATTTACACTAAATTTTTATGAAAACACTTGCTACATTAGCAATATTATATTATCTTTGTTCCACAACCCAAGAGTATAAAATGAGTCTATTTCATTCTCTTTGGAGATGCTAGATTAAACATGAGGCAATATAGGGTTATAAAAGATAGTTAGTATCTTTTAAGGAGAGTAAGAAATTACTCTCCTTTTTCTTTATCTATTTAGGAGATTCGATAAACTCACTTGGACGATTATCCTGTTCATTTATATATTTAAAAATCTTTTTTCCAAGTTTAGCATAATCAGAATCAGCTTTACTTTTATTAGCTCTTTTTGCTAATTTTATTAAAGTTCTAGAATTTTTTCTTGAGAAAATACGTTCGCCACCAACTAAATCCATTTGAGGTTTTCCATCAGATCCAAGAATATACATTTTATCAATTTCTTTTTCATCTATATCCTCTTCAAAGTCTAATTCGTCTCCAATCTGAATTCCAGAATTAGCATTAACTTCTAATACATATTTAGTTCTTCCTTCTTCATCTTCAGGAGTAGAAATAATTGGTTCAGAACTATGAGCTTTACCTAATACTACATTATAAACTTCATCATCTTGATCTATGAAGACTAGATCAATATCGAATTCCATTTCCTCTGTATTAAATACAACCTGACCCTGACCTTCAGGCATAACAAATAGCATACCTTCATCATCATCCATAGACTCTACGTTAGAGAGACCTTGAGTTCTTTCCTCTTCCGTTTCTGCAAGTAAGACTTTATATTTCTTATCTGCTATTTCAATTATGGTTTCTTTCATAACTTTCCTCCATTTTTTAATACAATATTTTTAGATGTTTTAACTCAAGGCATATTGTCCAACCAATCAATAAAATTTAAATCTGTATAAGATGCCAATTCAGTTTGAGGAGTTGGTTTATATGGAGAATTAGATGTAACTCATGGTGCTGAAATACCTTTGAAATTTAAATCACGACTTGCAACATCATTTGGAGTCAAAGAAAAATCTCCATCTGCAAATCAATTATGTCTATTCTCCCCTAATTTAAACGGCCGTCTAACTATTCCTACTCTTCCTTGCTCTCCATATATGCTTGCATAATCTTTATATGGAGTAATTCATATTGTCTCTCTATTTCCAGTTCTCTTACTTGCTGCAATCTTTAGATAATCTGTTACAGATTTAGGATTCACTGCCCTTATCTCTCCAGGACGTGCTTTAGAGAGAGATATTCCTCTTACAAAAGTATTATGTCTATTTAATAAGTTTACAGCCCTGTTATTCATTGCATTAGTATCTGTAACTGGAATTTTAGAAATATTATATCCATATTTACTTTCAAAACTATGTAATCTATCAAGAAACTTAATATTATCTGCAAGCTTACTAAAATCTAAATCGATAGGATTTCCTTCTAGTCTATTATTATAATTAACAGTTTTTGAATTTCATATTCCTGTTAATTGACGATCATATATAGCTTTTTTACTTAAATCTTGTAAGTATTTAGCTCGCCAATTAGTTGAATTAATAGTAGATGGTTTAACTATAAATGGGGCTCCTGTTGTTATGCCCGCGGCAGTATTTATTGCTGTACTTAAATAAGGATGGTTATTAGAAAAATTTCTCGTAACAATTCCAGGAGAATTAGGATCAAACATACTATGATTATTTCATAAACTTCCAATTGCTCTTGGTATATACAATCCTACTAACCCAGCCACTCCACCTACTGTACTATTTACAAATTGATTTAATCCTTCATATCCTCTTCTCTGTCTGGCGGCATCTTCTCCTACTTTTCCTAACAGTTCTCTGGCTTCTTCATTTCCATTATTTGCAGAAGTTGTTAATGTAGAAATATGTTCTCTATATTTATTAGGATTAGTTTCTTTTAAATCGTTAATTCTTGTTTCTAAAGGTATAGTTGGTTTTGGAGGAGTATACAGCTCTGGATTTTTATTAACATTATCCAGAGCTGTAACAACTTGTGATCTTATATCTAATGGCATATTACTCTATACTTTTAATTAATCCACTTCTATCATCTGTATTCTTTAATAGTTCATGACAAACTAATTTTCCAGCTTCAATTGCAATTTCATTAGATGAATCTTCTTGATATGCTTTATATAAAGCCTCAAGTTTATCAGTAAATTCTTTTCTAAGTGTCCATTCTTCCTTTTCAATTTCTGCTGTCTGAACAATTCCTCCTTCAGATTGTGCTACTACAGGAATTCCTTTTTTAGTAATTTGATCTTTTAATTCTGGATTTACATTTTCTAAATGATGTTTATGTGCATGTAAGTTTCCTTCAGGAATTAAATTCATCTTACCTCCGAGTTGGAATTTTTGTGTTTCTGTAGATTGTGTTGGTCGTTTCTGTAAGAATGCTCTAGCTTCATCTAATTCAGGAAATTTCATTCCGTTTTTAGCCAAGGAATACATATTATCTAATCCATTATAAGTATTGAAGTTTTTACTAGCAAGAGACTGACCTATTTGATTATTCAGTCGCTTTTTACCTGCATCTGTAATATCTAAAGTAGTATTTTGCATTCTTCTAGCTCTAGTTATAGCATTTTGGCCTTTTCGATGAAATCCAAAGTCAAATAATCCAGCTTTTTTATTACTATATTTATCAATACTATTACTGATAAATTTCTTTGAACCACTATATTCGTTACTAATATCAGATGTATTATCTACTAATTTATTAATACGCTTTCCTCCAATACCATTAATTAAATTTAATGCAGCTCCAGCAGCCATTCCAATAGGGCCAAGCATACTTAGACCATCACTTACCATTCCTTGTATTTGAGAACCAGTACCTTCAACACGATCTTTAGTTCCTCCAATAAGATTTCCTATAGTTTTAGCTCCAGTATTAATCATTCCACCCATAGGATTAAACTGACTTACTACATTATGACCTATATCTTTAACTCCAGACATTACTTCTGCTGTAGATCCAGTTTTTTCATCTCCTACAAGAGCTTTGTTGAGACCTCCTATAAGTTGATCTCCCATTTGAAAACCTCCTCCAAATTTACTATTTAAATTGTTTACACCAAAACTTCCTTTAAAAGTCTTATTTTGCCAGTTATTTACAGAATTTACTGTATTTTTAGAAAATAATCCATTGGCACTAGAAAAGGAACTGCTAAAAGATGGCATTGGATTTGATTGTAAACTTGAAGATTTAATATCATTCTTATCTGAATTAACAAGATTTTGAGAATTAGTCATAAAATTATTATAATTTCTAATTCCCAAACCAGCATTTATTTGATTTAACATATTTAAATCAATGATACTTCCTATACTAGCTCCTGTCTCATACTTTTTTACTCTTTTATGCATAACTTTGAGTCATTAATGTTTGTAATGCAGTAATAATAACAAGTTTATCACCTTTATATTTAATTCTAACTTTTGCATACTTGTCCCGAACTTTAGTTGTTCTTAATGGAGAATTAGGATTATCAGCACTTTTCTGTTTATAATATATTGGTTGCACTTGAAAATACCAGGCATCTTCACTATAATATATATTACCTAAACGTCTCCCATATTTTTTTATATTTAAACAATTAGCATGAACATTTAAATAATATTCGTTTCTAATTGGATCTCATACAACATCCGTTTTGTATGTTTCAGAGTCATCGGCTTTATTTAGGTAGATTTTTGGGAATTCAACGTTTTCTGATTCATTCGTATTAGGAAATGTATTATTTCTATAAATGGCTCTTTTACTAAATTCATATACATCCCCAGTAATTTCTATTTCAATAGAATTTGGTTCAACATTATTAGATATTATTACTAAATTGTCAAATATTTTATGAATTCCTTTTGGTTCATTAACTATAAATTCAAACTCAAAAGGTTCCTGTTTATTATATCATTTAGTAGGTAATATTTGATTTGTTTCATCACTATCAAAATAATTTATCTCATCAATAATGTTACTTCTACCATGTACGAAAATACTATATAATAATGCATTATTTCAATCATCTTCATAGTAAGTCATATCTAATTCTTTAAGACTTTCATAGGAAATGATCATTCCTGCTGTATACGATCTTTCAATTCCAAAAACTATACGATTATTTTTAGGATCTTCAATTTCTTCTGAATTTTGTATAATTTCTGCAGCTACTATATATGGAAGATAATCTATATCAATAGTATAATATAAATAACCTTCTGGATCTTTTGATTCTTTTCTAGGTATATCTTTAAATATTATTGAGAAAGGAGTTTGATCCTTTATAGCAAGATAATTCTCATAAATTTTTTCTTGATGTTGTTCTTCAGTTTCAAATTCAGTAGGATTTTCTATATTCTTATTTTTAATAGTTATCCAATCATTATCTACGTTTTCTATAAGTCAAGTCTCTTTATCCGCTTTACATATAACAAGTTCTTTAGCTTCTATTTTATTCTTATCTCAATAATATCCTTTTATAGTAATACTGTTAATATTATATCCATCATATCCTTCAACATTAAACATAAAAGTTGTATCTTTAGTATACATTCCAGTTCAATTATTAGTGTTTATCTTTACGATATCACTATTTTTTCGAAGGTTTGTATTTATTATACTAAATATTTTACTTTTAAGTAAATCAAAACTAAAATAGGTATTATTTATATTTTCTGATAATAAAGGAGTTCATGAATATCTAGTAACTCACATACTACGTACTTCATTATAACATATATTTCAAATTTTATCATTATTATAAAATGTAAACATTACATCGTTTTTATATGCATTAAAGTGCGTCTTAACATTTCTTGTTCCTAATATTGTTGTTTTTTCAAGTTCCTTAAGATTTATTTCATCATTAAGAAATCTTTGTATTGTAAAATCAGATATAAGTTCAAGTCCTTTATCACTTAGTCTTCAAATTTTCTTGGCGTATGTATCAACTCCATATACTGCTCTAGGTGTTCTTATAATTGAATCCTTCCATATAGATCCATACATATCAGAAATAATAGTCATTTGCTTTTGTATTACTCCAGAACCATACATATGAATATTTTGTCCTGTTGTAGTTTGTATAAGAGCTTTTTCATTTATAGGAATAATAGCTATAGCGTGCTCAAATACAGCTAGTAAATTTCCACTTCAAGGAAGAATTTTTATAATACCACCATATTGTCTATCTAGATCTTGATAAGATAATCCTTGAAATACTTTATATGAATTTTTAAAGTTTCCATCAACTTGAATATCACTAAACATTATTCGTGTATCAAATTCATCAACTTCATAAGGTACATCTAAATATTTATAATTTCTCTTATAACCAAGTGTAGTACTATATCCTCTATTATATAAGTTACTTTCTGGAATCTTAGCAGAAGATTTAGTAGACATACCTTGTGCAGGGTAAAATCCTCTTGGATTCCCCATTAATGCAATTTCTTCAGTATTAAATTCATCAATACTTCTAAGAGAAATATTATTATTAGATAAACCTTTAAATGTTACTCAACTACCTATAGCTACTGCATTGATATCTCCAACATTTATATCATCTCAATTTTCAGTATTTCTAATTCCCTTAAAATTATCTTTTCAAGTATTAAAGTCTACTATTGTATCATTTGTAGGAACAGTTTGAGAAGTAAAATTTCTATGTAGTCTAATAGTAGTTGTATAAGTAAAACAATCTCCACGATATAATATTGGAATTACATTTCAATTTACATCTTTTTCTTCCTCTCCTATAGTAAAAGTAGTTGTATTAGTGGTAATATCCTTATCTATTATTTCACTATTATCTGTAGCATATCTATCAGATACTGCAAAATATGGAGAATTATCGTCAATTCTTATTTGAAAGTATTCTTTATTGAATGTTTCAGAATAGTTTTTTATATAAACGTTATATATAGATGTTTTATTAAGTAAACTATTACATCCTGTAAAATCAGTAAATACTCCTCTAACTAATTGAACATTACTTGATTCCATGTCTTCTTTTCCAAAACATGTTTGTTGCTTAATTTCCTCTTGCATTCCTGCTCTTGTACAGAAAATATTATCATTAATGATTTTCTGCGGTATATCAGAATCAATATATAATAATTCACTTGTAGTTTCTGTACCTGGAATTTCAACATCCTTTAAAGTTAAATTATAGCTTCTTCCAGACTCAGTGTATCCTTTTGTAAAATTATAAGCTTCTACTAACTTATATCTATCTGAATTAAGTAAAGATTGCATTTGTTTATCACATTTAACATCTGCGGATAAAAGTCCTGAATAATTACATTTATTACTATATATAAGTTTTGAAGTATAATCATTAATTAAAACTTTGTTTTTATTTACAAAAGATTCTGCTACAAGTTTTACATTATTTTCTTCTTTTGAAATATCAAGGCAAGGAACTCCACTTATAGGTTCAACTCCAATAGATAAACCAGAAAATAGGAATGTTGGAATACGTTTTTGTCTTACAAAATAATATCCTTTAATATTTAACTCCTTAAGTTTAGTAGTTATAAACTCAGGAACACTAATTTTTAATCCTAAAGGTCTTACTTCATTTTCTTCATCATCATTGTAATTAATAATAGTTTTATTTTTAGTAAATCTAAATACTCCTCTAGTATTTTCTAAGGTATCTAAAGATATAAAATCTTTATTATCTATAACTTCAGGATCATCTGGGTTTACTATATATTTATCATAATTACATTTATTATTTTTAGTCGAATTTGTATCCTCTTCAGAAATTTTATAATCTGAAAGATTAAAATCAATACCTCTAAGATTATAAACAGGAGATAGATGCTCATCATTATATATAAATACTACTCCAAATCTATAAATTTCTCCAGGAAAATATCCAAGTCTATAATATATATTATATGGAGAATAATATTCTGCTTCAGTTATATCTCCACTACTAATTCCATATTTATCAGTAATAAACCCAATATCATGTTCTTGACATTCTTCTACATGAATATATAATGCAAGATTACTTAGTGTTGTGGAGTCTTCTTTAAGTTTTGAAACATTAGCAAAAAACAATCTATTTTGAACTTGAGCTTGACTTTTTACTGATTCTACATAATTATACTGTATATTTAAGTCTTCTACAGTTATGTCTTCAAGTTCTTCAAATCCATTAATAGTTATTGTTTGATTAACATCTGTTATTTCATAAGTCTTTTTTATTTTGTGAAAGTCTGTTTTAGAAATACCATTTATATCACAACTTGTTCTACTATAATATATATTAATATAACTAAAAGATGTATCTATATTTTTAAGATAAAGTATTATAGATTTATCTGTATGCTCATCCATATAAGCTCCAGTGCAAGTTCTAGGATTTGATAAATCTCCTTTAAATACTGATATTATTCCTGATTCTGCAACAATATCAGTTTCATTATAATCACTATCAGAATACTTTATATAAAATGTATAATTACCTCCTTTAAGAGTTCCAAAATAGTCTACATTTTTAAATTGAATTTTTGGAATTCTAGTAACATTTCTAAACAATCTTGTTTGTTGATCTAATTCATTTTCAGTATATAGATTAGATTGCTTTAGTTGATTTCGATTTATAATTTTATATCTATCGTTTTCTAATAATGCTACTCTAGTATTTATAATCCTAGGAGGGTTTTTATCGTCATTAAGTATTAAATTTGTACTTCCATCATAAGAACTTTGACACTCTATATCTACAGGATTATCTAGATTTAGTTTTAGTTGAGAATTACTAACTGTAAAATCGTCAATTTGATCGTCATCTTTTTTTAAGTTACGTAATGGGTTATATTCTCATGCAATATCTCCAGTATCCTTGTATTTTTTTACTTTTAATTGTATTTCTTTCATTACTCATTAACTTGATATAGATTACTAGTAAATTCTCGTGCAACAGATCTTGTATTTTTGTCTGACCATCTCATAAATAATTCTAATGTACTTCCTATAGTAGAACGTATTTGATCTGTAAATATCATAGTTTTTACTGCATCTGTTAATTTTACTTTATTTTTGCTTTCTACATATTCAGGTATAAGATATAAATCTCCAATTTTTATATTTGGTTGATTTTCTAAAGTATCTACTGCAAGTCTTACTTCACTATTCTTTGTATCTACTAAGTTTTGAAGATATTCCTTGAAAGTTTCATCTGGAGTAATAATACAGTTAAGATTAACATTTGTGTTTGTAGATATTATATTATTTAATTCTGTAAATAAACTTGAATTAAATAAATTTTCTATGCCGTTTGGAACACTATATCCATTTTCCATAAAATATTCTCAATCATAAGTTCCAGAAATATTAATAGTTTTTAAATATACAGATCCTATAAGAGATTCTCTATAATTATATAAAGAATAATATTTTACTTTGACACTAGAATTAAGACAATATCTTAAACAATATATTATCATAAGATATGAATATATACATGTTTTAGAAATATAATCATTATCGATATTATCTGGTTTTTTGTTACTACAATAATATATACATGGCCAAGAATCTTTTGTTTCATAAGACATAGCTAGTCCAAAATTTGTTCCACCACCGTATGTTCCAAGTACTCCAGAATCTCCAGAATGAGCACTACCTTTACCAAATTTTGCATTATAAAAATTATATATATTAAATCCATAATCATCAGCATAACTTTTTGTACTAGTGGCAGAATTTCCATCTGGTTTTCATCCTGTACGACTTCAGCTTCCTTCTGCTAAAGCTCCAAAAGCTGCTGGTCAAGTATTAGATTCAGGAGATATTATCTCTCCATTATAAGTTAATTCGTTATCTTCAAATTTAATTTTTATAGGTTTTACATTTTTCTTTCAAAAACACATAGATCAAGTATCTCTTGCAGATCCGTCCTTTCTAAATTCTACATATTCAGGTCTGTATATTATTGACTGATCCTTACTATCAACTTTAGTTTCAGTTTCTCCAATAGGATGGTATTCATATAAAAATTTATCTCGAGTACTAACTTCTTTGATAATATTATATTCAGAGTTTGTAATTGTAAATGTGTTAAATAAGTTAAATGAAAAAGACTCTTTATCTTTATCAAAAGTTAAAGTATAAGTATTACCTTTAGAATCAACAGCTTTTCCACTATTTACTTCTTCGTGTAGTCCTTTTCAAAGTCTACCTTCATCTCCATTTTGGTCTTTAGGTGTTACTTTAGTATATACTAAATTTTCTCCTGATTTTACTATAGAATATTTAGTTCCTTGTTTAAATATAGTTTTAATTCCAATATGAGAAGTATCATATGTATCAGGAAGGTTTTTAGGATAAACTAATTGTAAACTATCAAGATAACTTTTAGAACTAGGATCAACATTGAATTCATAATCATTAATTTCAATGTCTACTTTATCTTCATTACCTTTTCTTAAAAGAAACGGAGTTTCTGTAAACTTATAATTATCTGTATTAAGTTCAAGTTTTACATAATCTGCAAAATAATCTACAATATCCTTAGGTTTAATTTTTGTAAAATCATCCTTAACATAATATCATCTATTTATAAGTTCTGTAGCATAAATTTCATTATCTTTAAAGCTTATATTACCTGTAATAGATTTTTTAGGTTCTTCAGATTCAACATTAATAACATATTGAAGCTCTAAAAAGTATATATCTTCTTTGTTAAAATTAACTCTAGTTTCTTTTTTACCTTCACTAGTATTTATAGTATATGAATCATTATTATTTTCAGAAAAAGGTATATCTATAATAATTGTTCCATTACTTACTAAGTCAGAAACTTGAGTTCAATCAACAGCAATATGTAGATTTGTTGAATCTGTTGTAGAATATCTTTTTAATTGATATTCAAGATTAACTCCAGGAAAACTTTCTCAAGAAGCAAGTATTGTTAAAGAGCTATCCCCTACAAAATATTTAAAATAACTTTCTCCAAATTTTATTTTTTTAGTATTTATTGTTATAGGATTTCTAGAAATAGCTTGTGTAAACTGACTATATATTATATAATTTTCTTCATTCTCATTTTTAACTAATAATGCAGGAGTAATATATTTAGAATCTCCAAGTTCTTCGGCACTAATAGTATTAAATATTATAGATTGGAATTTATTATAAGATATTAAATTATTAGGTTCTAAACTTATTGGAGTAAGTGTTTTTATATTTTCTTCATCTAAAATATAATTATGTAAAAAATATACTAAATTATCTTTAATATTACTCAGATCTTTACTAGTATAATTTGTAAGATCTCAATAAGTTTGTACTCTAAGATCTCCACTTGGATAAACTTTTATGTTATTTAAATCAGTCTCATCTACATATGTTTTACTTTTATCAAAATATATATTAAATTGTTCAGGAACTGTGATACTAAATTTCATAGCAAGTCATCCAGGAATATCTCAAGATACAGGAATCCAATCACTTCTATTAAATGTAGATTTATCAGCTTGTAATTCAAGAAATCCGTCTACATTATATAACTTATTTTCATCAGTAAGAATATAAGGAACTAGATGTCTTCAGTATGCAGTTTCATTAATATAATTAATCATTTCTTTGAAAGAAGATTCTTTTTCTTCCTCATCATTTTTCATTACAAGAAGATATTTATCCCCTGGATTTAAATAATATTCAGGCTCTTTACTAAAAATTGTAATATTAGTATCTTTTTCAAGATTATCATAAAAATCTGTTTTATCAAGAGTAATATCTTTAAGAGTGCTTTTTGTATTCCCTATTGTTGGAGTAAAAATTGTTTGTTGAGATGGGAAACTTCCAATTTCTACTTTATCCTCAATTGGATTATAGGAAATAATATACAATACTCCCTGGTGTTCTTTCATTCCAACAGGAACAAAACCATTACTTAGACCTCCATTTTTAAAACTATAATTGCCCATATCGTTTTGTAAGGCAAATTCATTACCATTGTATGTAATTAAAGTGCCATTTAAACAATCAGTCATTACAGTATTTGGAACCATTAATGGCTCTATATCCTTTACCATTCCTCCATTAAACTGATTTATTTGGTTTAATTTGTTTTTCATAGTTTATTTATTCTATTATTGTGGCAGAAGGAACTTTAACTTCTCCTGATGCAGATATAGTAATTTGAGTTTCTCCTGTTCCAATTGTTGCAGAACCATCTGTATTAACTACTATTGGGCCTAATGAAACTTTATCATTATAATTATCTAAACTATACATTTTTTGTCTGTATAATTGTCCTCAACCATTTGGATATATTGTAATTCATTTTTGACCATTAGTTTCAGTTCCAATAAAAGATGTTCCATTAGGAGCTAATTTTAAATAATTTATCTGCTCTGCGTTATCATATAAAGATATTGTTGGATTATTTAAATAACAATTATTACTATAAATTCCTACTCCAGATGGATTTAATATACTATCTGATATTACAGATAAATTTCCAATAACTGTTGTACTTGTTTGTTTAAAGTTAATAGATTCTGGATTAATATCTAGTATAATATTATAATATTCAGAATTTTCTTCTGGCTCGGAGTAGTATTGTGTATTAATTGTAATAAACGATTCTTTTTCATCATCTGAATCTAATTCCATTTCTTCTGTATTTTCTACATATGCATATAAATCAACGGATTCTGAATCAAGTGATAAAAAACTTGCCTTATTTGAAATATATGTAGTATGTATATATAATTCATTATTATTAATTCCTGTAACTACAAACTTTGCGCTAGTACTTTCAGCTTCGTTTACTTCATCTTTTTTGTACTCGTTTATAATTAGTTCTCCCTCTGTTCCAGGCACAACAAATCCTGAATCTATAGATAATTTTAAAACAATACCATTAAATGTAGATTTAGATTCTTTAGGAATAATATAAATTTTTGTCATTATTTCATTATATAAATTTGAAGAACGTGCAATATTTTCAGCATTTTCAGCATTTTCAGTAATTTCTGTATCTTCCGTAATTTCTTCAGGATCTATATAATAAGTATCTGCAACTGATAATGGAATACATGAAATATCTTTTCATGATTCGATATTTATTGGTTCTCAATAAAAAGATTCTGATAGAAGTTGTCTATCAAAATCAAATTGATAATTAGTATATGTTGAAGGAGTTTGCCAGTTATAATTTGTATTCACTGATTTTACAAAATCTTTAGCAAATTCCACAAATGTAGTCTTATTAGTATTTACTCCTTTTACAGAATATAACTTATAAAGAAGTTGTAAAATATTTATACCAAGATCATATAATGCTCCATTAATATATAATTCACTATCTATTACATTTATATTTCCGTCAAGAGTAATGTTTCCAGAAAGATTATCAAAACTTAGATTTTTAATATTAGCATTATCACAAACTATTGTATTACATGTGACTTTACCATCTTCTGCTCTGAATTTTCCATCTGTAGTTTCTAATATATTGAAAGATGTATTTTTATTACTTAATAAAGATTGAATATCATTTCAGTTATGCCCCTCAATAAATTGTGCATTGAGATTATTTATGACATCTGAACTATTTAACTTAAAAGGAGGGTTTCCATTAAATATTACTGTATTATCAAATATTGTACTTTTTTCAAGCAACGTATCTGAATCTTGAGAATCATTAAAATTAAAATAACCATTATCTAATGTATAATATATTCCTCCATTTAATGCAAAAATTATTTTTCCATCTCCAGGATATTCGTATTGCCCTGTTTCATATAATAATATATCATCTACGATGATTATTTTAGATTCTATTGACTCCTCATCCTTATCGTTAGTTATTTCTTTATCATAATTTAACTTATAATATTTATCTCCAACTTTTACCCTTATTACTCCACTAGTTTCGAAAACTAAATTTCTTCTAGGAGAACCTATTACTTCTTCTTTTGCCATATTAAATCATTATTATTTTATTTTTTACATCTCTATATGCTATATATTCAAAGTTTCTTGTTGTAATTTCACTTTTTAAAAATGTCCATCCAACATCAATTGGATAGTATAATTTAAAGAAATGTGTTCTAGATCTATCTAAATAACACTCTTCTTGTATTTTATATAACTTCAAATCTCTAAACTTTATTTTAGATCTACGCTTTGAAGTTATCTGAGTTTTATAAAATTCTCACTCAGCTTCAGTTAGACCGAAATAGTACGCTCCGTTATATACTTCTTGAGCGTACTTATATTTCAGTCTTAATTTAATACGATGTTTAATATTATTATATCTAACTCTTTTATAATCATCAAAAAACATCTTTCCGCAAAAAGCAGTATAGTTATGATTTCCTAAAACTACATCTGCTCCACTCTTAGCTAATAAATGAAAACTATTAAAACCATGTTCTATAACTCTTTTTAACTCATCTTTTGAGATCTTTGGATATTTTTCTTGTATAATACCTAAATAATCGTCTAATTCTTTAATCATAATTAATAATACACTTTTGCTTCTTCAGTATATTGATCTATGAGTTTTTTAAGATATTTATCAACATAGATTGGTTTTTCCATAGTTTCTTTATTATGCTTCATATATCTATATACTAGCTGGTTTCCTGTAAATTGAGATAATACAAAATCAATATTATTAAATTTACCTCTTCTATATGCTTGTTTAAAGTCTTCATCTGCAATTTGTTTCATAGAAATTTCTCCATAATTCCCAAAACGCAGAGGTAGTACAAAGGTAACATTATTATTTATAATATCCAATAAGATCTCATAAAAACAGTCATCAAAAATCTTAGCAGCTAGATTCTTACGATCTTTATATCTATTTTTTACTCATCTTCCTTTTAATAATTTAGGATTTAACCCATTATATAGTTCCCTAGAGTTAAAACCATGAGGAAACATTTTTTTATTCATTAGTTAACAGGTTTAAATGATTTCTTATATTGCTTTCTATCCCAACGTGTACGAGCATCAAGAATCTCATTCATTTCATTTTGCGAGATATGTTCAGGAACTCTAGCATCACTACAAGCTCTTAACCATTCTTGTTTAACTGCTTGAGCCATTTGAAAAGAATTACTATCTCTTAATACAAGACTCTTTTTATATAAATCAATATATGCAGCATATGCAGCTAACGCAGTTAATTCTTTATCTGTTATAAGTGGAAGTCCATCATCATCTACAATTACACCATGATATAGTACAGATACATTCGAATAATCTCTATCAAACTCTAATGCATTATTTATCTCATTATAATTTAATAGTTTTCCTGATTGGTATAATGGATCTTTATTCCATTTTCAAGCTTCATTATATCTTTCATAATAAGCATTTTGAACTAATGGGAAGATACTAGTGTCTGAAGTAGATTGAAAGTCTTCAAATGGAATTGTTACAGATTCTATAAAAGATAAATTGCAAGGTAATTCTAGTATTCTATTTGTAGTATCTCCTACATATCTATACATTCTAGAATGTTTATTACCTATTAACTGTAAACCATTTAAAACTATATCCTCAAAATTATCAGGATTTATTGTAACCCCGTATAATATATTAGCAAGAGAATATACAGAATTTATATTATTTAACTTCATAACTATTTAGGAGTTTGGTCGTTAGGAGTGACAGGAGTAGCGAGTTGCTTATACCAGCGAATATATTTCTCAGTCATTCTTTTAATAATTTCATCAGATAGAATTCTACAATCTAGATATACTTCAGGATTTTCAGAACAACAATCTCATTCTAAAAGCTTTCTTGGATCTAAGAATAGTGCAATTACAGATATATATTTCACAAAAGGAACATTAAAAATATATCCGTCCATATTACCATTAGAATTAATTGCAGTATCTATATAGACATATGGACTTCCTGGTTTATTTTTTCTATACTTATGAAATCTATAAGTTTCATCTGTATAAATATTATAACGAGTATGTCTATCTATACTGCCAACAAATCTTATTGTATCAATTCCGTTTATATAAATAATCGGTGGAATTTCAAAATGTAATGCTTTTTCTCCAACTTGCAAATTACAACATTTTGACATGTAATCACAATCAACTTCAATACAATTAATTGCTAAAAACAATTCATCTAAATTAAGAATTCCTTTTAAAAGAAATTCTCTCATTATTTGATTACGCTCTGCCACTACTTCATCCTGAAGTTGCTCTACAGATATTTTTGGATTTGAAGTGATTCCTGCTAATCCAGTTACTGTATTATTATATACAGCACTTGCTATTGCTTCTATTGTCATAAACTTCAGTTTAAAAATTAAAGGCAGGACAGGGAAATTACCCCGCCCTGCCTTCTTCTAGTGATATATGTTAAAAGGAGTATTAAGCTCCTACTGTAAACTCTTGTTCTGCTACAGCATTACCATAAGAGGCTTTAACTGTAAACTTATCACCTTCTGCTGCAGTTTGTCCTTTTTTTACAGTAAGCTTACCATCGTTATCGATTTGATACTTACTATCTTCTTCTTTAATTGAATATTTAATAAGATTTGGACTAACAGCGGGACCAGATACATTTGCTTTAATTATTGCTTTTCCTTCGTTAATATCCTGTACTGAAACCTTAAGTGCAGATACGAATTCGATATTAATTAATTCAGTATTATCAGGACTAACAACTTTAATTGAATCGTCTCCAAATACTTTTTTCAGATCCTCTTCAAACTTATCAACAAGTGATGATAATACATAGAACGTATGTGTCGTAACTGATTTAAGAGCTTGTCCTACTGTTCCCTGTCCATGAAGCCCCTTACGAGGCATGCAATATAAGAATGAGAATTGAGTATACAAACCTCCGTTTACTGGATACTCCTCTTCATTGAGAGCTGCATAACGTATATTAGGATAACTTGGGAAACGTAGATTCTCCTGAAGCCAAGCAGCAGTACCAATTTCCATTTTATTCTTAGTTACTTCTACAGCCTCATCAACCGTTACATATTGCTTCTCAGTGCAACTATCAGGACAACTAATACCTCTTTGTTCCTGAAGTTCAGCTACAGTAATGACCTGATGTGAATCAGTGCAACTTACAAGTACTTTGCCTGAATCTTCTGCAGATACTCTTACATATCTGTAGTTTTCAGGAATAGCCATTTCGATAGCCTTAATCATTTTTTCCTGAAGTTCTTTAGTCTTTCCTAAATCTTCAGCAGAAACCTCAAATTCAGCAAGTACAGCCTTACCAAAATTTGACCAAGGCATAGCGTAATCTGCAAGGTATTTACCGATTAGAGTAATACCAATTACTACTCTATAAGTACCTTCTTTCGTAGGTAAATTAAATGCTGCACTAGCGACTTGGCCTTTTTCTGCTGGAGTTTTGTAAATAACTCCTTCGACTAAGCCTTCTTTTCTATAGTCTGCACAACGTAATACTCGAAATAATTTAACAGGACCATCCATAACCATAAAACGAGGATTTACACCATCGTCAAGCAGGTTTGAATTAATTATTACTTCTTTTTGAAAATCAAACATAATTTTTAATTTTTAAGTTAATAAATTTATTTATTTCCAGGAACTGCTATAGTCTGATTAATAGGAACGTTTGTTTGTAATCTTGGATCACCTGCATTCTCTAATAATAGTCTAGTTACGATATTAATAATCTCGTAACAAACATAGTCTGGAAATTCCAGGGTTTGAGTATTATCTTCTGGTAATAATACATCATCCTGAGTCATGGAAACATACATAGGAGCTTTTACATAAGTAATATATACATTATTTAAACTTCAATTCGAATCGCCACTATGTATTTCCAAATTTACAGAAGATTGATTTACAATCCTTTTATATGGTTCTTTTAATGCATAAAATCGATATTTTCCATCCTCTGTTTTAATATAATTAGGACGATAACTACCTTCTTTAATTTCATTATCCATAACAGGATTTGTTACTGGTTGATCTTTTTCATTTCTATTAATAATATAATAATATGGCTTCTTATGTGAAGGTTTCATATAATAATTATTAATAATACCTGCATAAAGATCTGCAGTTAATCTTTGACATGTTGAAGTAATAGTTCTTTGCACTCCATTTCCACATCTAGATTTATTTGAATCACTACCTGTAAATTCTGCAATACAATTCAACATATGTAAGTAATCTTTAGGAAGTTGTAGCTTTCAAACAGTATCATTAAATTCCTGTCTTGGAGCAATTTTACCTACTTTAATTACTGATGTAGTTTGTAAAAATCCTAAGTCATCTGAACTTTGTTGATTGTACTCACTTCTATTATATACACTATTTATATATTGTTGAATTGCTTTATTAAACAAGTATATGAAGTCCTCAAGTAAAACTTGAGGAGCTTTCACCTTGTTGCATTCAACTAAAATGTATTCATATGCTTGTCTAATAGTCATTATATATTGTTATTTATTGCTTTTCTTCTTTTCCGTCTTTTCAACTTTTTCCTCAGCTTTATCTTCAGCCTTTTCCTCTACTGTTTCTTTTAAACTTAGTTTCTGAAGATCAGGGTATGTCTCTAATGTAATACCCTCGTAGATAGTTTTATTTGCAGGAATCTTCAAGAAGAGTAAGATAGATTCGTCAGTTGTACCTAGACGAACATCCCCATACATCCAAACTCCACTTTGAAGGTTGATAACACGTTGTTCTTTTGCGTCAATAAGCAGCAGTTTAAGTGCTGTATCTGATCCTGTATAAAGGTCAATAACAACCATTGGATCTTTTTCCGCTCTTTGATATAAATAGTCCTGAACATCTGAGTCAGGAGCATTTCTCATTGATTTGCCAAGTAACCTTGTTTTGGTAAGTCTTCCTTTAGCAGAATCTTGTTCAATATAAGTGAACGCTTTTGTTACAAGCTTCATACGTTCGATACGTTTTTCAGATTCAACTCCAGGTCTTTCTACATAGAATTCAGCTTGACCATAACGTTTTGGACCTCCGTCAATTAAAAGATTACCTTTTGAATCTTTAGAATCTCTTTCAGGTGCAATTAAGAATGAATCTTTAATGCAAGTCCAAATATTTCTTTCTAGAGGATTATCTAAATCAAACGTTTTACCATCATAAATCTCTATTCGTTCATCTTCCTTAATAAAGTAATTACTATCAGGACTATTAATTTCTGCTTCACTTAAGATCATTTCTGTATCTCCACTAGCGTCTACCTGACGAACTCTTTTTACAAAAGGATAGTTTGAACCATTTGCTTGTTTTAAAGGATTAATAAAGCAATGTGCTTTTTCCTTACCATATACATTTCTTAAAGTTACTATATTATTCATATTTATTCTTATTAAATTTATCTATACCAAATAATGATATCTAAGTTTTAAATATTTTGTAGACTTCTCCCGAAGGAGAAGCCTACTAATATTCTATTCTATCTTTTTATATTACTTTTCACTAACTAAGATAAAGCTACGATATGGGTTGAATACACCAACACCAGCATAACCCCAGTCAATAAGTTTAGTTGCAGCTACTGGGCTTGCAACAGGACCACTTTCACGTCCACTTCTACGACCAACACCCTCTAACCAGTTATGGCAGAACTCATTGTTCTTGAATGTGAACATTGCAATAGCGGGTTTTCCACTAGCAGCATCAGCAGTCAGATCAAGGAAGATACCATATTTCTTCTCAGGGAATTCGATATCAAGAGCACGGTCAACTTTGAAAGTTACAGTATTACCTGCATACTCGTATGAGTTATAGGTTGCACCAACTTTGATATAATCATTAGCACCCTTAGAGAACATGAATGTACCAACAGTCTTCCAGTCACGAAGATATCCTGACAGACTATCTTGAATTTCAGCCCACATAGGAGTATTGCAAATAAAGATATATTTATTGCCAGTAGGATTATTTGATTTAGCGATCATGGCAAGGATAGCGGTATTCATAACTTTATTAGTCATCTTTGAATACACATATTTACCTGCGAAACGCTCAATCTGAGGAATAATACCATCGCCAGAGATAATAGGCTCACCTGTTTCAGGATCAAAGATCTTAGGTTTACCATTCTTATCTACGTTAGTCTTACCCCAAAGCAGTGCATTTGCACGAGCAGCCATGAAGCTATCAAGACAATCTTTTTCTGCAGCATTCATTTTGTAAACAGGATCACTTTCTGTTCCTTTACCAATCTGAATGAAAACGTCCTCCATTGCACGATACTTAGCAGTGTAGTCTACATCTGCACGGTGTGTTGCAATAAATGTACGATGCTTTTCAACATTTGACTGATACTTAACGTATCCTTCCTCATGCATTTCAGGCTGATAGTTCGTTAAGAAACGAGTCTTCATACCTGGCTGGCAGAATTCAACATCAAGAGTAGCATTGTAATCTGAATCTTGTAGTTTACCTACAATCTCCCAGTCTCTATCTGATCTACGAACAGGACGTGACAGGAAGATAACTTGCTGACGTGATCCTTCGATGATCATTACGTCATTTCTCTGATAATAATTTTCAGGGAAGTGGAAGATGATATCAGTACCCTGAGCACCATCGCCATCAGGAACCTGTAGGAAAGGAATTCTCTTAATAAATCCTACATTAATGTCCCACTCTACCATAAATGAATTAATACTTTGGAAACTATTTTTCTTGTCTTTTTCCATTGTATATATATTCATCAGAGATTCAGTAAGGTACGATGCGGTATACTGCTCATAAAGTGATGATACAATACCAAGACGTGCAGGTTTTTCACCTAAAAATTTGTAAAAATCCTCATATGTACGAGTTGAACTCATCTGAGGACGTACTGTACTAAAACTAGAAATTCTCATATTGTTTAATTTAATTGTTTATTTATAATTCGTCATCTCATAATGACGCGATTGATTTATCTGGATTTGATTTATTTTTCTCTTCATTAGTAGGTATTACAGTTGAAGGTTTAGGAGGCTCATTCTTAGGAGCTGCGGGCTTCCTAGTTTCCTTAATTAAACTCTTATAATACTGAGAAATACCTGAAATAGCATCTTTACCAAAGAGACGATACCAAGCGAGCTCTACAAGAACTTGTGGATCATTTAAATCTTTAAAGAACTGGCTAGCTCCATTTTCATCTTGATCTAGAATATAACTAAAGATCTCTTGTTTATCGTGATCTTCAATTTGTAAACTATCAGATTTTTCATCTTGATAGTCAAGAGAGATTTCATTGAAATTTACTAACTGTTCCTCAAGTGTTGATTTAAATGCGTTATACTGTTCCTCTTGAGCTCTTTGTGCATCTTCTACTGCTTTATCTTCTTGTGCTTTATATTGGTTTCGAATTGTCTCTACCTTTTTCTTAAATAAGTCTTCATTACTCTTTGCTAAGTCTAAATCTGCTTGAATTTCCTCTTCAGTCATACCTTCAAACTTAGATTTAAGATCGGCAATATACAATTCTTCATCAGAGTAGTCATCTACAGAATAAGCTTTATTAACAGGTCCATTCTGATTAATGTAGTCCTGTACTGCTTTTTGAGAATAGTATTCAACAACATCTTGAATTGTAAGATTGTTGTTACGAAGGTACTCAATAGTATGAACTTCATCTTCAGTTAAGTCAGGTTTTGCTAATTCATTTAAAATATTTAGTTGTTCTTCCCTATCTAAAGTATTGAAATCTACTTCTTGTTCATTACCTTCTTCATCTTGATAAATTAATGTTTTTCCATCTCTTAAACCTCTTCCTTTTAAGAATTCACTAAATACATCAAGATCTTTATCTTTTGGTTCAGGATCTGAGTTAGTGTCATTAGGGATTGGTTCAGGAGTTGGATCATTTTGGTTATCAGGATTTGTATCTCCTTCGAGATTAGTTTTTGTGTCAGAATCATCTGGTTCTAGCAGATTATCCCAATGATTTTGTCCGTCGATAATCATAATTCTTATTTTTCCTTATTAATTGATTATTAATGTGTTTTAATATTCGCAGCAAATATAATATATAAATTTCTAATTTCCAAATAAAATAGAATAAATTTTATATTAATTCTCACTTTGAATAGCTTCTACAAAGTCTAAGATATTATCAGTAATAGATCCAGCTTTATCAAGCTTTTCAATAATTGACTTTAAGAATCCAATTTCACTGTCTGTAAATTCAACTGTTAATAGTTCCTTTTCAGGAGACCACACAATTCTACCATCTTTATTCTCAATCTTCAATGCTTCGACTTCCTCACTTGAAAAGTCAATCTTTTTCCGAACATTTCTTTTTGAAATCATTTCAGTTACAGAACCTTGCTCAGGAAGATTCATCAGTAACATTAATCGAGTAGCTACATTTAAATCAATTTTTTTCATTTTAGTTTTATTCATATTAGCTCATATTTTTAATTTGTATTTGCAAAGTTATAGATTATTTAATAAATAAACAAATTTTTATCTAATTTATTGTATATAAACAAAAAATGCCGCATTTCTGCGGCATATCTTGTAAAAATTAATCTTTTTTATCTATTTCTTTTATTTCTATGACTAGCTTTTGACGACAATCATCACATAAAAATCTTTTAGCTATTTTAAACATACTTTGACCAATTTCACCTGTTAAGTATTGATATTCTTCTCCATATGGTTTAATTTTCAATGCTGAACTAATATGCATTGCTAAATGACCTTTTTCATGATCAAATGTATTTTGAAATTCTTCAGCAGATGTTGTCAATCCAATAACTACAATAGAACATTTATGTTTGAAGTTTGAATAGGTAATTCCTATATTATATTGGTTACTTCTTAATAAATTTTCTGCTTTTACAAGTTCAGATCAACTACATCCTATTAGTTCTAATTCTTCTAGAATTTCATCTGTATAATAAGTATCTACTGCATAATATACAGTTACGTGCCAATCTCAATCCTCCAAATAAATGTTCTGTACTACCATATTAGATCATATCTTCTCACATTATTGGAGTTCCTGAGCCTATGCAGTCTGCATAAAATCTTGTTAGAGCCTTTCCATCATATCCATCTATATCATCTAAGTAATCTTTAACAAACTGTAATAAATACTGTTCGCTAATAATAGATGATTCAAAAAAATCTGATTTGGCCATATGGTATACATACATTACATCGTATCCTACACAATTATCTACTTTTATTCCATAGTTTCTAAACAATTGCTCTAATTCGCTTTTAGGAGTTAATGTTACCTCTTCAGGCTTTCCATTAGCTCCTCTTTTGCGCATTTTAGATACAGCTCAATCACATAGCTTTTTATTAAAATGCCATCCGTTTTGTGCCAGATATTCTTCCATTCCTGAAGGCATTTTGTCTCTAATATCTAGTCTATCTCTTTTCATAACTACCGACCTCCACGATATCCAGAACGATAAGATGATCTATAACCTGATCGTTCTCCCATCATTTCTTCCATAGCTTTTTCGTATCCATCTTCATAGCCACATTCGTATGCTTCTCTTTCAGCTTTTTCCATTTTTTCTGACTTATCACGCATACCCATTCTGTAGTCCATTTCTCTGTCGCGGCCTTCTCTAATTTCCCACACTCTCATATATTACTCCTTTTTTAATTGTAACATTAATTCTCTATTTAATTCCATTAATTCAGTAATACTTTTAGACATTTCTCCTACTTGATTTTTTAAAGAATTTATTTCAGATTGTTGCTGTTGTTTTTCTGCAAGTTCTGGATTTAATTCTGTTAAAATGCGATCAAAGCAGGTTATCATTTCTTTGTGGAAATCTACACTACTTATAATGGCTGCACTTTTTTGTTTTAGGCTGCCAATCTCTGCATTCATCGCTTCTCTACTATCAGATAATACTATATTACTGTTATTAAAATCTGCAATATCTAAATTAGCTGGAATTTTTTGATATGTAACGTCTTGGTTATTAACCTTAACGGTAATATCAACAACCATCTCTTGTGGCTGTCCAAACATTGGTTGAATTGGATATTTAGGGACAGGCATTGAAACACTTACAACAGAACCAACATCTAAACGTGGAGATGCGTCTTTATATAAAATATATATCTGACTATTTGGCCTTAAGTTTGAAAACATATATTACAAATTATTTGCTAAGCAGCTGATGCTGCTGGGTTAGTAAACTCTAAAAATCTTATTACGCCCGTACTCTTATTGATATACGCTAGACGTTGGGTATTTCCTTGTACATTTGAACCAGTAACGTTAGAACCTTGACTATCTACAACACTGATTTTAGTTTTTCCTGTAGTGTCTCCACTCGATATTGTTGAAGCTCCACTAGGAACTCCTACTAATACAGGTAAATCTTCGCCACCAGTAGGTGCGTCAGCGTGTATTGTCAACAGTACTATACTCTCACATGGTAATTTACTATATAAACAAGGATTAATACCATAATCAACAGAGCTCTCTGTAAGAGCTACTGCATTAGTGGATAACTTATAAATACCTCCAATATCAATTCTTGGAAGTCCTTCATTTCGAACAGGTACGGGACCTAAATTCCACCAATAAGGATCAATAATATTAATCATAATCTATATATTTATTAGCAACCACATAAAGTAGTATAAGGATTAACACTAAAGTTAACAGGCTGACTATAGCTTACAGGAACTAAATTACCCATTGCTGGGATGTAAGGAATAGTTACTGTAGCAGGCTGTTTACACTCTATTGCACCTAGTCTTGCACTTAAGTCTTGAAGAGCCGCGTTCACTGGAGCAATCGTTTGAGCTTGGAAAGCTTGAATAGCATTTGTTTGATGCTCTTGAGAAAGCTGATTGATAAGCGCAGATTTATCCTCACGTAAAGCATCGATTTTGTTCTGCAATTCTCTCATTTCAAGCTGACAAAATTTATCACTAATAAGAGTAGTTTGCTGATCTATCTTACTTCCAAGAGTATTAGTTTGGTTCAGAGTAGCTAACTGACCTTCATATCCCTGACGTTCAATAGCTGTACGAACATCGCAGCAGCATGATGCAATTTGTGATGCAATCTGGCAATTACCTGCTTGGATAGCATTAATAACTTGCTGTCCACTCATTCCAATCTGATTACCTACAGACTGAATCTGACTTTGAACTGAATTAATTGCTGATTGCACAGCATTGATATCGCAATTTAAAGTAGTAGCTAACTGACTAATTGCATTTCCGTTTCCATTAATAGCTTGTAATAGCATCTCTCTACCATAATCATTATTAAGCTGGTTACCTAAACCACTAGCACCATTATTACCAAATCCGTTACCTCCTCAGCCCATAAGGAAGAACAAGAAAATTACCCAGATGAACCATCCACCTTCTCCAAAACCATCGTTATTACGACCTTGCATAGCTAATAGAACGTTTGGATCTACACCCTTCTGCGAAAGCATAGGACCTAAAAGAGATAAAATACCATTGTTACCTGCGCCTTCACCAAACACATAAGTTTTTTCTTCTGCCATATTAAAAAATACTTAAATTGTTAAACATTTTGTTTTTGTTTTGTTGATCAACAGTACAAATTTACAATAGCAAAAGACTAAAACATAACGTTACTATTAAAATAAAAAATCCCCTTAAGTTTCTCAACTTAAGGGGATTACAAAGATCCATAATTAGTAACTTGTTACTAATTGTTTTCTATAAATTTATCTAAGTCTTTCTTATATCAAAACAATTCTTTAAAACCTATTTGTTTACGACCATTAGGAATCTTCTTTGCCTTAACATAATTGTCAAAAGTCGCTCTACTAACTTTTAAGTATTTACATGCTTAATACTTGCTAAGTTTTTCATTCTTATTAGTTATTCCAGAAAGATATTCAATTACTTCTTCGCACTCTTCTGGACTAAGATTAGAATTACCAGTATCGATATCGTTAACAATTTTTAATAAAATTTCTCTAATAATCTTTAACATAATTAACCATAAATTGCCCCATTAACTAAAACAACGCCTCTAACATAAGTTATACAGTAGCATTTGTAGTTTCCGCCAGATAAACTATCAATTCCATCCATTTTGTGATAGTTTTCTCCAAAAGTTACATCAACAGTATTCGCTACTAAGATAATAGCATCAGGATTATTTTCTGTAACATATACTTCAGTTACATTCACAGAGCCACTGCTAGCAAAATACAATCCTGGTTTACCTGGAGTGTCTACAGAAGGTAGTTTTTTTGCATAAATATTATCTAAATCAATAGTAGATGCTGAAGATCCTGTATAACTTGTAGTTGAACCTCCTGCAGTAACATTTAATGCATATGGGTTTGGAAGTGTGATAGGAATTTCAGGTATATCGTTAACATTTGCTGGAGTAAAACCTAATGCTGCAGTTACGGCTCCTTTAGTAACAGCTATATATGCTTGATTTGAACTGTTTAAAACTAAAGGTAAATTAACCCCTGAAGCAGTAGCTCCAATCTTTATACCTCCAGCTTCTGTTGATGTAGCTATATAATTAAATCTGCCGAAGGTGTTAAATTCAAGGGAGCTCCCAATGATAAGATCTGAAATATCAGCATCCTGAGCTGATATACCTCCCATAAATGTTTTTTCTCCTGCAAATGACTGATCTCCAGTAGTTACTACACCAGATTGTGTAGCAGATGCCACAGGAATAGCATTAAAAGATACAGCAGACATTCCAACTCCAGTCAAAGAACCTGTTGGTCCTGCTGTTGTTCCATTAGTCCAAGTAAACGTTGTTGGATAATAATTATCTCCAGCCTCTGTAATAAATCCTTGTGAATTGACCCAACTTTGAGTAGCATATCCATTTAAATCAGTCTTTAATGCCAAATTAGAAAGTGTTTGGCTAGAATTTTTAATGGATTTAGTTCCTGCTCCAATTATAATATAATCTACAGCAAGATTTCCACTAGCCATTACATCTCCACCACCCGCTGAACCAATTTTTTCATCAATTTCAGATTGAGAATAAGTTTCAGACTTTGTATAACGATTATTTAATGCTTCAGTAACTACTTTATTTTGGACAGGATTAACAGAACTTGTACTTAAAGAAGAATCAACTACAGTTCCATCAGGTATATCAAAATTAAGATCTGATTCATCAACTTTGTCTTTATAAGCAAGAGCTCCTGCATCTGTAATTTGAGCTAGAGGATGAGTATGTGCTGCAGGAACATAAGTTTCTGGTTTTCCTGTAACTTTATCTCATGCTATTTCTTTCTCATCAACATATGACTTTAATGCTAAATTATTAATTAAAATACCTGAATCTTTAACAGTTTTTCCTGGACCATTAGAAGTTATTACTCTATCCGCAGTAGTAAATGCCTCTGCTGCAATTACATCTCCTGCTCCAAAACCTGTTAACTTATCGTCAACTTCGTCTCTTGTATAATAATTAGAAAGATCAATTTCTGTATCACCAATCTTCTCTCATTTTCCATCAACAAATACATATTCATCATGTATATCTGGAGCAGAACCAGATTTCTTAACAAGATAAATAATATTTGTCTCTCCAACACTTGGAAGTTGATCAACAATCTCAATTTGAAGATTAGCTAAATTAGCAATCATTTCTTTTAAGATTCTTCCTTGGTTTGCAGATAATGATTTATCAGCAGCAAGAGACTCTAAATTATCTACAATTGAACTTTTTATCTGATTATTAATAGTTGTATGTACATTATCAATAGCTTGTCACACTCCTCCAGAAGTAATTAAATTTTTACTTCCTTCTGTCGGCTCTTCTTCTATTGAATTAATAACTTTTGGTATATCAGTTAATACTTTAGCATATTCTTCTTTAGTGCCTGTATACCCATTTTCTTGTGCAATAAGATAAGCATCTTTACCAGGAGCACCAATTGTTCCAGGAAAAATAACCCATTTCTTTTGCTTTTTATCATAAATTTTTACACTCATAATTTATATATTTTAAAGCATTAAGCATATACTGCACCATTAACTGCAATTTTGCTATTTGCCATATAACTTAAGCAATAGATATATCACGTCCCAGATAAATCATCTAATCCATCCATTTTAATAACATTACTTGCAGTAAATGTAAGTTTAGCACTACTTATAATAACTGAATCAGGATTGGTTGAAGAAAATCCATTTAAAGTTGATATAGCTTTTGATATACCACAACTGTAACTATATCCTGCATCAACTGTTGAACTAATCAACATTCTTACACTTAAAGGTTTTGAAGTACTAATAGATACTGCTGATGACCCTGTGTATGAAGTTCCATTAATTGTTAGTGCATATGGATTAGGTAATGCAACAGGAATTTCAGGTAAATCTATAGTAACTGCAGACGATCCATTAAAACTTTGTCCATTACTAAACTGTAAACTGTTCAATAGTCTTTTAGCGGTATTAGCAGTTCCTGAATATGTTCCTCCACTAGTTCCAAAATCATAATCTCCATCTTTTCCTATACGAATTACCCCCTCTGTATTATAACCAATTCAAAATCCTTCTCCTGGAGTTGCTTCATTAATATTAGTTACATTAATAGTATCTATAGTTTTTATTCCACCAAAAGTTTGATCTCCAGTAGTTACTACACCAGATTGTGTAGCAGAAGCTGAAGGGATTGCTCCAAATGAAACTGCACTCATTTCAGAACCAGTCAAAGAACCTGTTGGTCCTGCTGTTGTTCCATTAGTCCAAGCAAATGCTGTTGGATAATAATTTGTGTTAGTATCTGTTCAAGGTACATTTACATAGGCTTTCCCATGACTTAATTGTACAGCATAGTTTTTGTCCTCTGTTGTATATCCAATTTGAATTCCTCCATAAGTACTAGAGGTTGCAACAGGTATATATGCAGATATAGTTAATTTATTTTGTGTAGGAGTTAAAATTATATTACTTCCTGATACAAAATTTAAAACCTTACCAGCACTACCGTTAAATGTATAAACAGAAGTGTCTTCAGCACTGCCATTATTTATTTTTAATACAAATGGATTTAATACCTGATTAGCTTGTCCTACAGTAATGGCAGATTGATTTACCCATTTAGGAGCTCCATTTCCAGTTGATTGAAGGATTTGTCCTGAAGTTCCAATTTCTGTTGGGGCATAAATCATTGGAATAGATGTTGCTACATTAGAATAAACCTGATAGCCAACCGCATTTACTTGAAGACTACGTAATGAAAGCGTAGGAGCTCCAGTTACTCCAGACCAAGGTACACTTGTAGCAGTACCTGCAGTAAATACTCTAAATATCTTTGCAAATGTAGTTTCTTTATCATTTACTACAAAATACATTTGATTAGAATTTCCTGTTACCTGAACTACATCTCCATCTTGTGCACCTTTGCTAGTTACTAATTCTACAGCAGCAGATTCAGTAGAAGCAATAAACATACGTTCTAAAGCTCCTGTTGGTAATTTCTCTATAGGAATATTTGGTAATTGATCAACACTAATAGTTCCAGTAAGTTTATTAGCATTAATAGATGGTATTGTTGTTTGGATAGTCACATTTTTAGATCCGTTAAATGATTCCGAAGTAGAACCAGTGACATCTCCATCTAAAATTATATTTCTACCATACATTAATGTTTCTGCAGCTGATGTTTTAGAAGCATATGGTATAGTAAACTCTGTAGAGGTTTTATTTCCAACAGTTATTTTTATGCGATTACCATCATTAATAAATGAAGGTGCACTTGCAAGATTTGTTGCTGTAGTAGCTGTTGCAGCATTACCAGTTATATTAACTTGAGCAGGGTGTACGTGATCACTACGTGAATATTGATGATCTGTACCTGCACTTCCATTATCACTAGCTGGGTTAGGAATAGAATTACTAGGACTGACAGCTGAAGGAAAAAGTTGTTTTTCTCCAGTAGGAAGTATTATTAAATTATATGTAGTGATGTTGGGATTTTCTGTATCCTCGTTGAAACAATATACCGCAGATAATACTACTCCTTCCTCTGTACTAGAAACATTTGTACAAGCAACTTTCGCCTCTGGACCTAAACCTAGAAATATTCGCTTATCAGAATTAATTGCTTCTACTACTCGATTATAATCGTCTATAGATGTAGTTAATTCTGTTATATCAATAGTAACAGAAGATGTATCTTCTTTACTGACAGCATCAATATTTTCACGAACCCGTGCTTTTTGGTCCTCTGTAAGACTTTGAGCTCTATCATATCTTATCGAACCCACATCTATAAATTGTGTATTTGTACGATAGATTATTCCTGTTGTAATAGATAGTCTTAATAGCTCAATTTGAGAAGAAGAGTTTACTTTAAAAAAATAATGATTATTTGAGTCATCATTACCTCTTAAATATATATTACTAGTTTCCTTAACTAACAAAGCTGTTGCTTCTAATCGTTTAGCTTTTTCTTCATTACTAGGAGAGCTGCCAGTATCTATATCTGATTGAGAAATAATATGCACATTTCAACCTAAGTTCTTAAAAACTTGATTTTGTTCTTCCGTAGTTAACTCTTGAGGAAGTACAGAAAGAGAATTAGCATCACATTGATATTCTTTACCTCAAGTACAAATAGTCGGTCCTTCATCAATAAAGGATATATAAGCATCAAATACTTTACGTTCCTCTGTTCCTGCAGTAGTCTTTGCTCTCTCAGCTTCGTATGATGCTTTAGTTTTAAAATGTAAAAATTTTGATTTGTATGCCATAGCGTCTATATTTTATATAGCACCTATAATATTATAGGTTAAAAATAAAGGGAATAGGGAAATCCCTATCCCCTTATTATCTTAATTTATTCGAATTCAACCCATTCCATCTCAGCAGTTAGAGCAACTTTTTTTGATTCGTTATCCTTTACTGCAGAAACGTTTAAAGAACTTGAAGTAAACGTAACTTCTGGTACTGCATTATCAGCTTTAGTACCTTGGGCAGATGTAGCGGCTCCAATGCTACCTGGAGTGATATGAACAGTTTTTTGAACGCTACCGTTGAATGTAAACTTTGTAGTTCCCTCGTTACTTCCACTATTTAATGTAATAATTAAGGAATTCTTTACTTGAGTAGCATTATCCGCAATTCCTGCAGTCGCAGGTTTACCAATTAATACTTTTTGAGGTTCACCATTACGTGGTGTAACAGTAAATGATCCATCTGTGCCATTTGCAAATACATAAGTAGTATTTGTATCAGTTGGAAATGCCCAAGTTCCATCACCTCTTAAAAACGCAGCTTGTTTTCCTGCATCAGGAGCAGGAACAATACCTGCTGCACCTGCTGTATTTGATGTTGCGGCTGTCATTTCTGCTACTGATCCAGAAATTGTTACAGTTGTACTACTTTTAGATGCAGATAGTGTTAAAGGAGCAGTGCCAGATGCATTTATAGTTCCAACTCCACCTAAATCAGATAAGGTTGGTGCAGCTGGTATAGTACCAGTAATTATATCTGTAATATGGCCAGAACTATCAGCTGTAATACCTGTAACAACTTTACCACCAGCAGTAACAGGAGAACCAGCGGTTCCTATAAGAGTTGTTCCATTAGCAGGTTTATAGTGATTATCTACAGAAGTTACTTTTGTGTCAGTAAAGACAGCGTTTGAAGGTACGCTAGTGGCGATAGTATATGTACCATCTTTAATAACTTTACCTGTAGCTCCATCAAATACTGCAATATGACCTGCTGTCGCAGAAGCTGGGCCAGTTACTGCGCCATCAATATTAGCCTGAACAACTGTTCAATCTGCATTAACTACTGTAGTACCACTAACAGGACCGTTATTAATAGCAATTAGCATATCTCCAACCTCACACTTGATTCCCGCATAAGTTCCAGCAGTAATTACTTTATAGGTCCAACCTACTTTATATCCGTTAGCTGGAACTTTAGTAACAGTACCGTCTGTGCCTAATGTTCCTTTATAAATCATTGCATCAGCTGCAGCGATCTTATTATCAATAGCTGCAACGACAGCAGCAGCAGTTGGGATTGCAGTTGAACTACTAGCTAAAGTTGTTTGTACAGAGTAACCATTTTCAATAACTCCTGTAGTATTATTAAACTTAGGAATATATCCAGCAGTAGTTGCAGCTGCAGTTTTTGTAACATTATTTGCAATACTTGGAGTTACTGAAATATCTTGAGCTGTACCATTACTAGGAGTTACTGTAAATTTGTTAGTTCCTCCTGCAAATGTATATGTTGTATTAGTATCTGCCGCAGGAATACCAAGAGCTGTTATATCTGTTTTAGCTACGGGTGTTGTACCTGTAACATGTCCAAACTTATCAGTTGTAATTTTATACAATCCTGACGATTTTACAGTAGCTCCTGCTGGAACAGCATGAGAGATAGTACGACTTTCTGCTAGATTTCCACCTCCAGATAACCCGCCTGTTCCTGTTATCGTAATTGTTTTATCTACTTTTTTATCTAACGCTGCAGCTACAGAACTTGCTGACGCTATATCATTAAAATCTACTTCAACAGTAGTATTATCTGATCTGGTAATTGTTAATTTATTATTTAATAATTGTGCATCTTTAAGCCCAATACCAAATACATCATATCCTGTATCTGTTTTAACTTTAATAGATTGAGTTGTTGTATCAAACCAAAGATTTCCAGTTTCGATTGTAGTAGGTTCTGTCGCTTTTTTAAAAAACTTAATTGTTGCCATTTTATATTTTTGAGTTTTAACCCCCCCCTCACTAACGTGAGGAAGGGGAAATTATTATTTTATTCAATTTCTGCCCAATACATATCTAATTTGCCATCGTCTCCAACTTTAATTGAAGATGAAGCTGATACTAATTTAGATACATTTACAGCTAAAGCTCTAGAAGTACCTGTACCTGTAACAGTAATAGTCTCATCAGGACTTGTTAGTGATGTAATACCTCCTGCAACAGCGGTTCTAATACTATCACTAAGAGCCTGCATACCAGCAGCGATTGTTTGATCTGCACCAATTTCAGCACCACCAGTAATGGAAACTCCAACTTTTACAGTTGAGCCTTTTATTCCACTAAGATCCAACTTAAGACCTTCGGCTGATTTTGATAGTGCTTCATTTGAAGCTGGATCTAACTTAACATCAATAACATTTTCTTCTGTAATTGAAACTGCATTACCAGGAGTTAATTCGTCTTGCTTACCTCCAACAGATGTTTGTAAAGATTCAATGTCAGATTTATTAGTTCTGATTTGATTTAAATCAGTATCAGAAATTAAACCTGAACCTTCGACTTTATCAACTTTGTTATTAAGCTGATTAGTAACTGTAGTAATCTGTCCTTCTAAAGCGGTATCAGCTGCTTCTAGTTCTGTTTTTGCTGCAGAAATTGCATCATCTACTTGTGTTTTTGTATAGTAGCCTGAAAGATCAATTGTACCTCCCAGAGGATTCCACTGTGTGCCATCCCAAGCATAATTTGTACCTGCTGGAGTAGTACCATGAGCTCCAACTACATTCCAAACATCACCTTTCTTATTTCCCTCAGCAGGAAGTTCTTCATAAGTATCTTTAGTACCTTTGTAATCAAGAGCTGCAGCTACAGAAGCTTTTAGTTCATCTACAAGAGTTTTTAAAGCTTTACCTTGTGCTGCTGAAAGAGCTGCATCTGTTCTATCACTTTCAAGTGAATCAATAATCTCAACTACTTTTCCAGTAGCAACAGTTTCCCAAACTCTATTAGAACCATCAGGATCAAACCCTTTAAGGATATATGCTGTCTTATTTTCTTTTACATAAACGAAAAGACCTTCTACTAACTGAATAGTAGGCATTACGTCACGGTCAGCTAATGTAGCTTGAACCGTTCTATTATCTAATGGTAGATTCGCACCTAAATCAAAACCTGAACCTACCGAAATACCTTTACCAAAAAATTCTGCCATAATTAGTTAAAGTTTACATAGTAAGTACTAGGTTGCGTCATCTTACCAGATAAATATACTGTGTAATTAACAGCTTGACCATCTAAACCAGTAACCGAAACTGTACTAGTTGCATATGAACTAGTTACATCAAAGTTGTTACTGTCTTTAATATTTGAAACTGTCCATCCTGCTGGAGCTGCAAAACAGATGTATTGTTCAGAAATAGGACCAGAAACTTTAATAGTTTTCTTTGCAGAAACTGTTTTAGTCATTCCTTTAATAACATCTTCTGTAATTGCATTTGTAGAAACTAAACCTGAATAAGCTGCACGATAACCTGTTACAGTTGTTTTTCCAGAATCTACACTTCCAGCAGCAAGTGGAGTTTGATAATTATTTCCTTTTGAATCTTTAGGTTGAGGACCTTCTGCATAAGCTGCACGATAGTAGTAATCCATTGCACCAGCTACTACTTTCTTAGGAAGAGATTCTACTTTACTTGAACTATACAGAATCTTAGAAGCCTCCATATTCTGTTCACCTGCTCTGTTATTTTGTTTCTTTCCTGCTAGAGTAATTGCACCTGCATTAAAACTTACATTAAAGTTTTCTGCAGTAGGAGCATTTGCTCCAATCTCCTGAACATTCTGATAACTCTTTAAAGAGATACTTGCAGAAGGAGCAGTAAATGCGGGGTTAACTGTTGGGAAGATAAGAGTATCAAAGATTTCATCATAACTCTTACCTGTAAGTTGTGCTACAGTTGTACCTGCAGCAATACCTCCAAGTTTCTCTACGGTTGCTACAGTAGGATCTAATGAAGACTCATAAGAACCACTTGCTGTAGGATCTAAACTATCAAGTTTAGCTTTGTCCTTTTTTGACATAAGACCGTCTGCAGTAACTGTAGCTTTACCTAGTGACAAAGTTGTAGAGGTAGAATCTGTGTATGTAATTACAATTCCATTTGCATTGGCATTTAAAGCTACATCTAATACCTTCTTATTAGAATCACCACCATATTCGGCATTATTCATAATAATTTTTTTAGTATCTGTAGCAAAATAAATGCCATCAGCGTGTGTAACGGAATTATATGAAGCCGCTAGACCTCTATAAAATTTTACAACACTATTCGCCATGTTTTAAAAATTAATTATTAAACATCATTTCAAATTGTTGAAGAAACTTCTTCAATTTTATCTTCTAATTTTTGTATCTGTTGATCCATTTCACTCTTAGTATAATAATTCTTTAAATCTACTGTTATTTGTCCACTTCCTCATTTTTTCCACATATATACATCTTCTGTAGTACTTGGAGAATGAACAACAATATATTCTTCAAATAAGTCGTGAAGTACTGTCGATGTTGCAGGAATCATATATAATTTTCCTAACTTATCAACAGTTGGATCTCCTAACTCTTCAAAACTATTTGCGAATCTTATTTCAAATCCCGATATATTAGGAAAAGATTTTCAAGCAGTTTCAAATTGTTCTTGTGTAAGAGTACCACCAACAGCAATATAAGAATTGTATAAAAAGTCTTGAACTGAATATTCATCCATGGATTCATCACAAGGATCATATCAAATCTTATCGTGCTCTGGTTCGTTATTTGGAAAATCAGATTGACATCCGATTGCTATATTTTCATCACCAGGATCTCCTTTTTCTCCCTGAGGAATTCCAAATTTAAGATTTGCATCACTAATATCTGGATTTAAATCAGTTACATAAGGTTGTGCATCTGGTGCTAATTTTTCTACTTCAGAAACTACAGTTACTGTAGCAGGTTTTCCTTTAGGAACTTTTACATTTAAAGCTCATTCTCTAGGAGCATTAGTTTTATCAATTACTAATGACGGATTTTGATCTCACTCAACAGTTTCAATAGTTCCTGCATTAAATCTTGGAAGTACAGAACCAGTAGCAGTAATAACTTTACTTGATTCCATTGTAAGTTCTAAACTACCTTCTGCATCACTAATATTAACTGATTTAATACTATCTCCTCTTAATTCTTCTAAATAGCATAGTGTAACCCATTCACTAGTAGGATCTCCTAAATATCCCCATAGAATTCTATCATCTGTTAAATTATCAGGATCTCCAAATTTTCTAACAAGTGCAGGTGTTCTTCCAGAATCTCCTTTAGGTCCCTGAGGTCCTTGTGCTCCAGTAGCTCCAGTATTTCCCTTGTCGCCCTTGTCACCTTTGGCTTGTCCTAATTTAATTCATGATTTTGGTGGATCATTCTTATCATAAGAAACAAACCAATATCCGTCTTCAATTTTCAATTGAGGCGTTATACCATCTTCACCGTCTTCTCCAGGAATGCCAGGTGCTCCAGTAGCTCCTGTTAAACCTTCAGCTAAAACTCTTTGTCCACTATCGTCAAATATTCATTCAGTTTTTTCATTAATAGATACTGTTCAATAATAATGATTATTAGATGTATCCTTTTTAATGCCGATAATAGGAGTATCTCCAGCGGGGCCTTTAAGATCACTTATTGAGGTTGAACTTGGAGGAGTATTACTTTCTTTTCAAGAAAGTATTCCGTTATTAATCTCTGGAACTCATACTTTTCCTGTAGGTCCTTCAACTCCCGCCATTACAAAAGCTCAGAAAAGATTTGGTTTAATACCAATGATTTTATCATTTTCTCGAACTAATTCAGGCATATTTAACGAAGACGATGTATGACTTCTAATACAGGACAATAGAGCTCCTTCAAATGATACAAAATCTACAATATATTCATCATTAAAATAGTGAGTATTTGTTATTCATTCTCCTGCCATCTTAAAGGAAGTTCCTTTATAGAAGTCTCTTGAATTATAAGCTCCCACATATTCTCTTGAATTTTGTAAATCTGTAACAGGTAATATATTATTTTTCTTCATAATAAAACTAATTATAAATTATTAGCTACTTTAAGTGTAGCAGTATGTGCAGTTTCAGAATTTTCTGATAATGTGTATTGTGATGGATTGAGTATATAAACGTATCCTCTATACACATTAGTTCCTGTTTCTGAAATAAACGTTTTAGATAATGGTTTAAATAAATATTCCATCGCAGCTTGTCCTGGAATTATAACATTATATAATTCGTTGAAACCTTCTCCATAAGAAGTTGCTATTCGTACAGTATTAGATCCTAGAAAATTAACTGTTATAGGACCATCTACTCCTGTATTAAAAACTATCCCTCTATATAATTTATTAAGCATTAATTTATCATATTCTTCTGAAATGGCAAAATCTACAGAACTTATAGAATCTGCATGTATTATCGCATTTAAAGAATGTATGGTTGGATCTAAAGAAACATCTGATTCCTCATATTCTTGAACTATATTGCCAGACAATTGAATATTAGTTGCAGAAAGATTTGATAATTCACAATTTCCTTCTGCATCAAATTTAATTTTTCCTGCAGACATATGTCCAGCTCCAGTTTTGAAATTAAATAATATATTTGGAGTAAATGCGCCCCCTGTAGGAGTTTCTGGATTAAAATTCTGATATTGAGTAGACACTTGCCCACTAGAATTAATACCTTGTTGGCTAAACATATAATCATCATTAAATACCGCAGAACCAATAAGACCATTAGCAATAATTCCAATTTTAGTATATAATGCTTCAAACGCATCTAATTTAACTCAACTATTACTTGTATCAGTACTTGGAGATTCATTACTGTGTAATGTTCCTTGCCAAGTTCCTACTATATTTAAAACATAATAGTTAGCATCATTAGAATCATATACATAAGGAGTTTTATCTGTAGTTCCCTGATACACAGCATTAACATTATAAATACCTTCAGGATAAATTATTTGTCCTTTAGAACCATTCTCTCCATTTAATCCGTTAGTTCCACTTAATTTAGTGGGAGTACTTCAGCTACTTTCAATTGTGCCAACTTTATCAGTATTATTTGTATAATTTACTCTAGCTTGAATGAACCAAACATAAGGAGTTTCTTCAGTAGGAGCTGGAACCGTTAAATTTCAACCAGTTGGCTGTCTTGTTGTTCCAGGAGTACTTGTTCCTCCATAAATTGTTGTAGTTCCTAAACAATAACGAACTTCAATGCCAATTCCAGGCAAACCATCAACTCCGTCTTTACCTGCAGGACCAGGATCTCCAGTAACTCCAGGTTCTCCTTTTATTTTAGTTCATTTATAGTCAGAAGGATCGTTACTATCGTTTACATTATAATCTACATAAATTCCGATTCAAGAACCTGGATCTTCTCCATTGTTGCCTGTGAAAGTTGCGCCTCCGTCATTAGAGTATTTAATATGTAGATAACTTGTTTTTCCATCTTCTCCATTAGTACCTGGGATGCCTTGTTCTCCCTTTTCTCCTTGGATTCCTTCAAATCTTGCCCAAGTATAGTCAGAAGGATCTGTACTATCTGCTTGAGTAAAATCTACATAAGTTCCAATATATGTACTTGGAGTTTCAGTCATTTGACTTGAAGAAGTTGGATTAGCAACAGCAGAATATTTAATATGGAAATATGTAGTTCTTCCATCTTCTCCTGGAGTTCCAGGAATTCCATCTGTGCCGTTAGTTCCATTTTCTCCACTTATAACAACTGGAGTAGTCCAGTTTGTATTTAAAGTATCATCAGGATTAATAGTTGCTGTAGTCATCCAAAGATATCCGTCTTTAGATCTTTCAGGAGGAACTACAGACCATCCTGAAGGAGTTCTTACTGTTGCATTTAATGTAGGAGGATTTGAATTACTTGTATTTACAGCAAATCTAAATTCTGTAAATTTGCCATCTTGAGCTTGGCCATCTCTACCATTAACTGGTATCACTTCTGACCATTCAGTTACAAGTCCTGTTTCTCCATTAACTGTTCCAATACATTGCCACCAGCTTCCACTAGTTGTGGGATAATCTTCCCATCCAGATGGACTAGGACTATTTCCTGTGGGTTTTGATGGTTTACTATCACTTAATTTATAAACATAAGTTTTCCAACTTGGTATTATTGCATCCTGTCCTTTTTCTCCTGTCATTTGAACAGGATCTGACCATTCTCCAATAAGAGTAGAATCTCTAAAAGATGCAGTAATTGACCATATAATTTCAGAAGATGTGTGGATTGGAACTGTTGTACTTCATGCAGATCCAGGATTTGTGTTAGTTTTATTTACAACAGGAGGAGTGTTAACACTACTACTTTTTGCATACATTAACTTAATACTTAATCCATCTTGGCCATTGGAACCATCTGTTCCATTTTGTCCGTTTGTCCCATCCTTACCATCTTGACCGTCTTTTCCATCAGCTCCTTTAGGTAATCCAAAACTAAATTTAAACACATCTCCTTCTAAAACTACATTAGCATTAGCTTGAGTTGTTGAAGAAACACTTGCTACTTCTGCATCAAAATTAGGGATTTCTCCGCTACCTCCAGAAATAGTTTTTCATTCTGTATCATAATCTGCATCAGATTTTTTAACTAATGCTTGACCAGTAGTTCCTCCAGGAATTACTCCAATTCCATCAGAGCCATTCTTTCCATCAGTTCCATTTTGCCCAGGATCACCTGTAGCTTGGCCTATATCTTGTCAAGTTTGACCTTTATCCATTGAAAGTAGTCAACGACCGTCTTCAATTTTTAATTGTGGAGTAATACCATCAGTTCCACTTGGTCCGATAGGACCAATATCGCCTTTATCTCCTTTTTGACCTTTACCACTATTTCCCATAATAAAAGCTCAATACGGATTAGATTCTACACCAACAATTATATCGTCTTTATAAATTAGATTCGGCTTATTTCATTCTGATGATAAATGACCTCTTAGACAATACAATAAAGCTCCTTCACAAGATATAAAATCAATAATATGTTCATCGTTGAAATAATGAGTGTCTGGAGTTCAGGCTCCTGCCATCTTAAAAGATGTTCCTCTATAAAAATCTCTAGAACTATACATTCTATAATAGTCTTGAGAATTTATTGCATTATCTATGATTACATTAACATTAGATCTCTTCATAATATTGAATTATTTTGATTATTTCATTATTAGTTGGATTACCGTGTTCAATATAATCAATTGCATTAATTAATTCGTTCATTGTAAATAATGCTTTTTTATCAGGTAAATGCCCAATATTAATATTAATTAATTCTTGAACAAATATTTTATATAATTCATTATATAGAATTTCCACAACCACAACTATTATTTATATTACCTAATTCCTCTCCACATAAAGAATTACATGAAGATAAATTATCTAATATTCTTTGTGCTTCTGTAAAGTTCCCCATATCTTTTAGATAATCAAACACATACATAGCACTTAATAAGAAATCTCTGCGATTCCTTAAATTTTCATCTGTTTTACATTTATCATAACTACATATTTTACTGTTATTCAACAGTAATTGCCGTTGCAAATATACTAAACATCTTTGTAATTTGCAAACACTAAAGACATTTTTTATTGGACAATAGAAAGTTTGTGAAGCCTTATTTTCTTGCACAAATTCATATGCTTCTTTATAATCAATAATTTCAGAACTTTCAATTACTTCGTCTAATGTATATCCTTCCTGGTCTGTAATATTAGATTTATAAAGATCTCCATTAAAAAAAAATAATTCATCTATTAAATTAATATATTTATCAGGCTCTTTATCGTCTTGAAAATGCATTAATTGTGGAACTACTAATTTATAATAAGAATAAGTTCCATCAACATTTAATGTAAATTCAGATGCAAATCTACTTAAATAGTGTCCTCGATTATGTAATTCCTTTCTTATTTTTACTGATTCTGGGAGTAAATTTTCATCAGTATTATAAGATAGAAATTCTAACATTATATACTGACTTAAATCTACACCTAAATAATCACTATTATCTACAGCAATTAATTTACAATCAGATCTAACAATTACATCAATATTTATTTTTTTATTCATATTATACAACTTGTTTTATTTTATCATTATAAGGATTAGCATCAACTGTTTCTGCAGCTTGAATTTGAACTTGTTGCTGTTTTGTTTCAATAAGTTTATCGTTATAATCCTTATCGTTTTTAACTTTTTCTCTTTCAATAGCTACCTTTTCAGCTTCAAGTTGTAGTCTAGCTTGACTATTTTGTTCAAGTTGATTTTGTGATTGACCTAATTCTCTTTGTAATTGTTCATTTTGTTTCTGTAACTGTTGCAGATTTTGTTCATATTGTTGAAGTTGTTGCTGCAATTGAGAAACACTATTATTTTCTTCCTTCTTAACAGCAGTAGCTTTAGCTACATAACGTTTAAGTTCGGACATACTATTAGCAGTTGCAATACTTACTGCCATATCAGGATCTGACATTCCAGCTTTAATTAATTCAATATTAAGAGCCTTTACAGTTTCCATATCTTTAAAAGACTTAGAACTATCCTCAATATGTAAATCAAAATCTGTAAGTGTATAATGTTCAGGAAGTGCTGTAAATATTCTTGAATATTTATTACCTAACACAATAGTACCAGTAATACCATTTGGATATACTAATTTAGCTAAATTAAGCATATCATAATTAGCTTCTTTATAAATGATATCCATGGTCTCAAAATATTGTTTAGTTAATAAACCTGACATTTTAACTCCAAGTTGAACATTAGAAACTGCATCTCTCTGTTCATATTGAGCTAATCTTTCAGGTAACACTCCTGTAATTGAAGAAGCTTGTTGTTCTACAGCTTGAATAGCTAATTGAATGCCTTGAATAGCCTGAGCTTTAACAGTATCATCAAATCCATTAAAAATCGTATTAGGCATACCTTCATTACCTTCTTCCTTACTATTTATTAATGCTAAGCCATTCTTTTTATATGCTTGCCAAGCTTTAACTCTATCAACTAATTTTTCACCTAAAAACGAAGGAATAAAAGAAACATCCATCCAATCTCCAACTCCTCCTGAAGAAGCAATAAGGTTATCTCTAAAATATATAAGTAAATCATATTTCATTGTTTATTCGATATAGGTCGTTAATCTATATCCGTCTTTTTGACTGCTGCATGTCACCATGCAGATTAGACTATATCATACAAATTTGATTTAAAATTAATTCAAATAAATTCTGTTTCATTATATTTCATAACTACTTATAATTAATTTTAAATTAAACTTGTCCCCGCGCTTCCACTTACTTAAGTGTACTCCTTTCGGATAGTCGTTGAACTTTCAAAGATATTTCTATCTAAGCTTAGCTGCTGATTGTCTTAAATTTACTATTATTCAATTTAAGGTTTTCCAGCAATTCACGGGGTTTATACAGGACTCATATAATTTAATCCTGTAGGTCCATAGTATGAGCTATTAATGAATATGGATCTCCATTTTTATCTAAGAAAAACATTCCGTTAACAGATAATCTACATCTACTAGGACAATCTGCACTTCTTACAATATACTTTGATTCTCCACGAGTAATGTATACTTCTGAACCAATTTTTACTCCTTCATGTCTTGTTAATTCTCCAGTTTTATAATCTGCTTCAATTCATTCAACTTCATATACAGGAATAAGATGATTTTTTATAGGTTCTATTGAATCATAATCTCCAGGTCATCCTGGATGTGCTTCAAGTCCTGCAAGAATACCTGTATGTAAATTATCCGCTCGTAAATTAGGTTCAGCAGGTTTACCAACATATCTAACCAAATAAGTAGGAGATGTTGAATCAGCAGTTTGTTGCATATCTCTAATTTTCTTAGCGGCTTCTGTAGTTAATTCTGATCTGAATGTATTTAAGATATCCTCTCTTGACATCCATTTTCTAATAACAACTCTCTTAGAATCTGCTAGATAAGGAGAATTTGGATTACGTTCTATAAACGTATTAACAGGATTTAAAATTTCAATATTGACATTTGAATTACTTTCTGTAGGTTTTACTCTATAGTAACAAGTACCTGTAACAAGTAAATCTGTAAGTAATTCTGCCATTTTACGTTTTAAATCAATATTTCTTGATTGTCTTAAATAATCAAGAATATTTTGTGCAGCAATTTCATATTCTGAAACGAAAGATTGATCAATATCTTGTTGAATTGAGTTGATCTCTTTTTCAATAAAAGGATCATTTACAATTTCTTTGTTTTCAATAATAGCTGCAATAATGTTATTCTTTAAATACTGTTGCAAATAATTAAATACTTCTGCACTAATTTTAAGTTGCTTTTCTCTCATTATATTTGAAACAGTCTTTTCATCTTTGCAAGATACTTTTAAATCTTGATTTAAACCTAGATACTCTCCAACTAATACATCAATATGTTTCTTAATTAATGGTGTAAAACTAACTGATGTAGGAGTTCCAATTCCGTAATTTTCTTCTAGGTGTTTGAATTGATCTGCATCTCTACGACAATGATAATATCCATAAGCTTTTCTTATAGCAACTTTATCATATACAAGATTACCTATCGCATCATTAATCTTCTTTACTTCATTCTCTATCACCATATTCTAATACTATATATTGATTTCCTTCACCTGGAGTAGTCATTTCTCCAGAATAATATTTTGTTCTATCTAGTTGTCTGTTTCTAAGTTCTTTTTCAAGAAATTCGAAAAAACCTTCTTCATCACCTTCATAGACTAAAACTAATGGAGCTTTTCATTGATTCAAATCTAAACTTAATTTCCATTGATTACCATCTATAGTTAATGTAAAGTCTCCAGTGTAATATGCACACATAGCCTTTTCAATTATTTCATATACTTTATCAACGAGTTCCATTCTTTTGCGGTATTACTCCATATTCTTTATAGCCTTTTTCATTAGTGAACCATCCAATATTTTCTCATTCTTTTGCTAATTTATCTTGAGCAGCAGGTCGTATATTCATTAATTCTTCATCTGCAATTTCCGCCCATTATGTTACCTATAAGGCTTTTTATCCTTATATTCTTATAGTTTCCTATAAGATCAGCATATATTTTCATCCTTAGCTTACCTATTAGGATGTTCCGTACTCTTGGAGGTATTATTTCTGTTTCTAACGATCAACCTCTATGCGTTACAGTGCTCAGCAATCAACTGAGTTACCTCGGTATTAACATAATAATTAAACTTACTAAATTTTCTTTTTAAATAAAAATTTGAATTTGAATACAATTCCTTAAAAAATTTATTTACTGAATCTTTAGAACAAATTGTTAGTGTATATACATCCCTATCGTGTCTATAAGAAATTGTTGAGTTTATGCTTTGTTTAAATAAAAAAATTTGCACTTCAGATAATAATTGTTTTGTCTTTGAAGTTCACTGAACTCTTAACGTAGCTCTAAAGTTTCTTTCTCGATTTTTTTTATTTGGTTTTCTTATACTACACATAATGCATCCATCTCCATCAAAGTATCCTCTAATAAAATGTCATACTAGTTTATTATTTAATTTTGGTATAGAAAGTTCTTTATAAGTTTTTCTTTCTCCAAATCCTAATAAACTTAAATCCTCTGATATTTTTTTATTTGAAATATCAATCTGATAAGTTGGATTAACTGTAATAGGTTTGTTCTTAGTACCTATCATAGTAAACGATTTATTTTTCCTAATCCTCGCAGAAGGACTTATAAATTTTTGATATAAATCAATTATTTCTTTATCCTTTTCGTTTATTTTAATTCTAATCGTATTTCTTTTTAAATTTAAACTTCCATCTGCAACATAAAATCCAAGTAAATACGCTTGAATTTCAGTTTGTATATTAGTAAAAAAGTTAATTCGAATTTCCCGTTTACTATTTTTATATCCTATTTTTAAAGGACATATAATATTTAATACTTCAATTTGTTTATTTGTTTCCATGATTACTCACACTTTATTTATTTTAGTCTTCACCGATTTTACGGAATTATTTTATTACCTTATATTACTATAAGGAGAGACAGCTCTCTATCTCCATAGCTGCAATAATATCGAACTTTCGTTTATTTTCTCAAGAATATTTTAACAATTGCTCAAGCATTTCATCAATATCAATTGAATAACAGTAATCATTAACAAAATTATTAATTAATTCAAGACCATGCTTGATAATAGCTTCTGTAGCTGGTACACCAATCATTTGTGAGTTGCCTCTTTTCATATCTCCAAGAGTTGAAGCAGGACGTTTCATAAATAGACTATCTTTCTTTTTTTCTTTAAAATATGTAACAATACTAATCTTAGTATGTTCAAGTAGTGCTTTACAATTATATCATACTAATAACTTCATTGCTACATCATACGCTTCTCGAATATCTCGAGGACGATCTTTATAGATCGCAACATATTTAGCTTCTTGTAATCCATATATTCGTTTCTTAATAACTATACAGAAATCAGATACATCTGTTGAGGTAGAAGAATCTCCAGAACCTTGGTCAATAGAGTCTATTCCCGCAACATATAAATTTTTTAATACAAGACCATCTTCGTCACGAAGTGGCCTTTCATATATAGCAATTTTACTATTTGGATTATTTATAACTTTTACTTTTGTTAAATCAGGAGTATCTCCAGAACGATCTCATAATAATGATACATACTCTGGTTTTAATCCTGCTTTAAATATCCTAATTTGGGTTAATCTATCTGCAATTGCAATTGAATCAAAGATATTTTCACCCTGTTTATACAACGCTTCATTTGGAATAAAACAGTGCTCTGCACAATAATCAAGTAGATCTTTACCACTTAGCTTTTTACGTTCTTCCTCATAAAACTTTTTAAATTCTTCAGATTGTGTAACTCCTCTTGTATCTAAAAATTCTTCTCGTAAACTAAACTTATGAGCTGGAATAAAGAAAGCTGTTAATTGTGGCTTTCTATCTTCTGTATCATAGTTTTTATATGGAAGTACATTATACCCTTCTGGTTTTGAAAAAATGTTTGATAAACCTTCAAGTGCCATATCATCACCACCTGTACCTAAAGCAATACGTGTTCCAAAATGATAACCACCAAGCTCAACAAGGGCATTACCTTGAATCCAACTTTTAGTTAAATATTTATTAGATCCTGCTTCTTCATAGATTAATCTATCGACACGATCACCACGAATCTTATCAGATGTATCAGCAATTACTGAATCAATTTCTGACATTCAACCATATTCAACTCCATCAGGAGTAACTTGAGATGCACGTTTAGTATCTGCATTATTAACTTTTTGCCGTAAATGGCGCATACCTCCATTAGTATTCATGTCTAATCAGTTTAACTGCTTTCAACATTTAGTTTTTAAAGGAGTAAGTTTACCTTCTGCAGCACAAGTTAATAAAGAACGATAACCTCTATTAGTTATATAAGGTCTTACTGCTAAACAAGCAACAATCTCAGATAGTCCAATACCACGAGCTTTTAATATAGCTACATCTTTATGTAGTCTTTCAGCCATTTCAACATAATGAAAGAATTCATATTGTTTAGCTAGAAATGTAGGAAACTTTTCATTACGACCTGCACCACCTCTAGCTCCTTCAGAAATAACTTCCATTCTATAGAAATTTAAAAAGAAATAATGATCTCCTGTAATTCTATATTTGCCAACTGTATAACCTTCAGTACAACGTTTATATTGTTCTCTTCAGAAATCATTATAAGGCTTTGAATCTGCAGGATATTCCGTATATGAACCAGTTCTATCATAAATTTGAGCTAGTTCATTAAAAGGAGTAGGATCAAAATCTAAACCTTGAGTTTCATTAATTGGTCGATATCCAGTTAACTCATATGATAGCTCTGGATCAAAGTAAAGTACATCTTCAGTGACCGCCACATCTCACAAACCATCTCTCTTTTTATAAAAATCAGTTGCAGTATACTCAAATTGTTCTGTAGTATCTTCTTTCTGATCTCCAAGCATTTCTTGTAATTGCTTTTTTAATTCTTCTTCGAATTTATCTGAAAAAGATTGAGGAGTTGGTTCAGGATCTTTTATTGATTCTCTAAGTTCTTTATATTTCTCTTTAGCTGTTTTCTTTCTTTTGACTTCTGATTCTTCTTTATTTTTTATCTGTTCAAGCATTTTTTTACGTGCTTGAGACATTGAAGATTTAATTGTCTTTACCATACTTAACTATCCATAAATCCAGGTTTTACATCACCTCTATTTTTAGCATTGGATTGCATTTGATCTTTTTTATAATTAAGCTCAAGTTCTTTTAATTTATCTGCCATAACTCCAATACTAGCAATATCAGCTAATACATCTTTTGCCTTAAAGATAGGTTTACTATTATTATCTCTCTCTTCAAGGTCTATATTATCTAAAGATACTCTCATTTTTTCAAGAGTTCGATACGCTGTTTTTATAAGGCTAAGTATTCTAGAAGAATCTTTGATTTCCATGTATTTTCTAACTGCTGCATGGAAGACTGGATCGTCTCATTCTTCTTGAGTTAATCCAGAATCTTCCATAGCTGCATCATGCTTTTGTCTCTCTAAGTATTGTTGATATGGACTTTTTCAGTCACAAAACAACCATATATATTTAAATTCTCTTCAAGCTCTTAACCTCTTTGTTCCTTTTGGATCTTCTTTACATTTATTTCTTTCTGTATCTCACAGCGCTGCAAACTCCTTTACTAATAGTATTTCGTATTCGTTAATCTTTAGATTACATGTTACATTATCATAAAGGAATAAATCTAGCATTATTTTTTATTTAAATCATACCCATCTATAAATAACGGACTAAATCCATTATCTTGTTTACTAGCAAGTTCAAATGGGCCAAATACTTTTGGATTCTTTCTTAAACTAGAAAGATAATCAAAATCAACGTTATTAAAAAAATGATATCTTAAGTCTTTTGGATTGTTAACCTTTTGATATTGTTCCATCACGTTAAAATATCCATTTCCTAAGTCTCCAACTAATCTTCTAATTACCATTCCGTTTTTAGTTGTATCGGCTTTATCAACAGTATACGCATTACCTTTCTTAGATGTAACTTTTCTTGGTTTTTCTTCAGTTTCCCCACCTTCAGCAAATTTTTGTGCTCCAAACTTTGATTGGAGTTCTTTATATCTATTACTTACAGGAGACGACCGTCTCAATCCTAAAAATCCAAGAATTCCAGAATCATCAATATTACTATCTACTCTACCTCCAACGCCATTGTGTATATAAAGAGTATCTTGTTTATTTGGAGATACTAATTCTGATGTTGTAATATTATTTCTAGTAATTTGTCTTAAACCAACTCCATTAGGTAATACAGTTTGATTAACTCCAGGTTTTAAACTTCTAGCAACTTGTGCTCCATTGTGCACTCATTTATTAGGACTATATTCAAATAAATCTACTCCATGAAACTCCTTACGAGCTTTATCAGATTTTCTTTGAGAAGTTTTACCCCCTTCTTGGAAAAATGAACCAAGGTTTCTTGGATTGATGCGGTGTTCAACGGGAATAGATCCTAAAGTAGCATTATTTCCATAATTAACCGACATACTTCTAGGTCCTACATATCTACTATCAAACCTATTAGGATTACCTAAATTAGATGCCACTATGTAATCACTATATGAAGGATTAGTTATAACTAATTCTTCATTCATATTTGTAGGTCTAATTCCTTTAGCTGCAGACATTCCAGCTTCTTCTGCTCCAGAAATATTTCTTGATCCAAGATTAGATTGTGGAAGCTTTGGTTTCTTAGGAGCAGGTCTTGTTGGAGCTAATTGAGTTCCATATAATTTTCCATTTCAAGTAAAGCTAGTAAGTCCTGCACTTCTAGCTGCTGCAAAAGCTTGATTGAAATTACCTTGAGATAAATCAGGAGTAACATTAGTTTGTACATTTACTTTAGGAGTAATTCCAGTTTTCATAGATACTCCAAAAGATAAAGGTTGAGAAACAATTGAACCTTCAGTTTTTGTTACTTTAGGTTTAGAATTATCTCCTACAATATTTTTCATTGCAGCTGCTTTAACTTCTCTTCTACTTAATCCAAGATCTTGATCCTTAATAGCAGATTTCATATTTCTATATGCAGTACGATTGAATTTAGAAGATTTCTTACCTTCTTTTACAACCTTCTTATTTTCTTTACGTTCATTCTTTGCAGATCCTCCATTCTTAAATTTATTAACAAGATAAGCAAGTTTACCTCCTTGTTTAAACATTCCTGCAGATTGTTCTTGTTTAAATTGATTAATCAATCCAGAAATAGTATTCATACCATCTTCTGTTTGTGCTAACTCATTTAATTTTCCTACAATTTCTTCAGGTGTTTTATTTTGGAATTCTTCTACTTTAGATGGAAGTCATTGAACAAATTGCATTAATTCTTCTTGTTCCATGATTATATTGTTTTATTGTTAATATCTGTTGTAGAGCAAGTAATTTCAAATTTATTATATTTAGGATCTAAAGGTTGTGAAGGATAAATCCAAATAGGAGTAGTATTTGGAGTAGTTGTAATTGTATAATTCTGTCCTTCCAAAAACTCTTTAATTTCAGCTACAGTACCTTCTATTATTATACCATTGTTTAAATAAGCTTTCATAATTACTTGTTCTTATAAAATTTTAAATCTTTTGTTGAGAATACTGCTTCACGTAAAACCATATTCTTATCAAATCATCTACATTTAATACCTTTAAAGATATTAGTTATTTCATTACCATGTTTGTATGATTGTGTAATTTTTTCTACTACATACATAACAGGAGATGTAAGATCACCATGTTTTAAAGTGACTACATCTCCTGGGTTAAAAAACGTTTTTTCAATTTCGTTTATCATATTATTCTTTGTCCTTTTCAATTACTCGACATATAATGTTTTGTTCACTGATAGCGTAATAACCCATATTATTGAATGGAACAGGTACTACAGAATTTCTGTAATATATATCCTCTCCAGGTTTTACGTATTTACATTCGGGTCCTGCAGAAATAACAGTACCACATGCAATAAATTGTTCAGCTCTCTCCATCTCACCAGTATCATCAGACTTATATGTATCTGCAAAAAGATCTCCTGGAAGAATCAAACCTGAAGCACTTGTTTTAATTTCTCTATAAGGATTTTTTTCAAATGGTTTTATAATAACAGTATATCCAGTTGCAGCTACCTTCATTTTAGATGCATCTTTAGTACCTTTATTTAATTCAAGTAATCTATTTGCTGTTAAAAGCTGTTCTTCCTCCATTTTTTTATTATGAGCAGCAATTTCCTCAGGCGTTAATTCCTTTGTTTCATGTTTAATATTTGCTCCCATAAGATGAACTCCCATTTCTTGCATGTGTGCATTTCCTAAAAGATTTTTTCCCATAATCATTTACATTTTTTTAAATTTAACTTATTACCATTTATTGTTATAGCATTGTTCGTCTTCAACTCTTACTTTTGCATCTAATACGCATCCACAAAGATCACAAATATCTTGTCCACATAATTTTGTTTTATACGAGCAAGTGCTACAAATTGCCAGTCTTTTTTCTGCTAATTCAGATTTTTTATTAAATATTTTTCTATACCATCCAATAATTATATTCTTAACTTTCTTCATAATATGCTTTACAAAAAATTACCTGATCCAGTGTACTTGTCATTACTTAAATCTCCAGTATGCTTGTGTTTTCCTATATAATATCTGCCACTCGGAAATCCGCAAAGAAAATGTATTTTATAAATATAATATATTACCATTTCATTACTATACATTTTGCTGCAGGCAGTTTTGTTTTTCGATTAAGAGCACATCCGCATCCTTTTCTATATCCAATTTTTGGTCTATCTGAATAGTCTGTTTTATTATTTTCATTAATATATAATCTAGGATTACATATCGGACCCATTGGTGTTTCTTTGTATAATGGACATTCTTTACAAATCGCTAATCTTTTTTCAGATAAGTCTTCATTTTTATTAATTGCTTCATTAACATGTCCACTAATAATATCTATTAGTCCCATAATTAAAATACTATAGGTTTATCTAAATCTAATTCAGATTTAATCTTTATATCTCTTTTATAATGTTTTAACATTGTTTCTACATCTGATTTTAAATAATCACATTCATGTTCTGTAATATGATTACTATGATCAATATGTATTAATACTAAACGTTTAATATTAAAGTTTGGATTAATTTTCTGTAATAAATATGCATATAATGATAATTGTAATGTATAATGATAAAAATTACAGTCCATAATATTATCCATTGGGAATTTCATCATAGTTCTACTTTTAGTAAATCTATTATAAAACGATTCTTTTTCTAGCTTTTTATTAGTTTTGTAATCATATATATAAATATCATTCCCATCTTTAATAAGTAAGTCAAGTTGTCCTGCAATTCTTAATAAACCATCTTCTGATTTATAACTAATCATAAATTCAGGATAAACTCCTTTTTCTAAATCTAATTGATAATATCCCTTCTTACAAGTAAATTTTCCTCCAAGACCAAATTTTTTAAGATCTTGTTCTTCAGATTGATAATACATATTCTCAAATTGAGCGTGTATTTTTGTTCCTCTTTCACAAGATTTATTTCTTTCAGTTTCATATGATTGAAGGATCTCAGTACGTTTACTTTCAAATTCTTCTTTACTAATTTTTAATTTTTCAAGAAGTTTTGGATCTCATCTTTTAGTATTTAATAATGAAGTCTTTACGACTTTAAAAATTTCTGAATCAACTAAAGCTTCACAAGCTTTATAAGCAGATCAAAATGCCGAATCAAACTCATTAACATATTTATGTATTAGAGTAGTAACTGATACATAAGGCTTATTATCATATTTATCTAAGTATAGATGTTTTGCATCTGAATAAATAACATCTTCTGTCTCTTTATCTACTTGATAACCATTAACATATTTTTCTTTTACATTATCTAACTTTGGCATTATTTATAACATTTGGTTTTATATATTGTCCTATTATAGCTCCATATCTAATTAGGTTTTCTTTAATCTCACTTTCTTCATATTCTATACTATTCATATTCTCTCAAGTAAATCCAAGAATTCCAGTTGGAGTTCCAATATCATCTTTTAATAAAATACAAGCGAGATACTCTATACCACTCTTTCTAAATCGATCATATAATACATGATCTAGTGGTTCTAAAGCTGTAGAGTCTCCAATAAAAGTTGTATGTGCTTTCAAATAATCTGGAAGCGTTAACCAGCTAAGATGAAAATTATCATACTGTTCTTTAATTGAATGTATACCTTCTCCACATAATTCAAACCTCATTGATCCATACAACCAATCCGAAATACCATTGTGATACTGAATAATTCATACTCGATCTGCATTTGACCTATATAAAAGCTTAGGTAATAGATCTTTAACCTTTTTATCATCATCAATTCTACTTACTAGTTCTTGAGTATGTTTTTGTGCCATATAATCTGAATATTTATCAAATAAGAATGTAGGATTATAACATATTCGTAACGTAATACTTAAAATAAACATAATAATTAAGGCTTTAAGAATACTACATACCCCATAATCTTTTATATATTGTAAAATTGTCCCTAATCAGGTTAATCCTGAAGTTATATCGGGTTGTTTCTTAGCCATATCTGTTTCTTTAAATTATTTGTATAATTTTATTTGGATGATGCAAATATATAATAATTTTTTTGTATATCCAAATAAATCAGTAAAATGTTTGTATATAATTAAATAAATAACTATATTTGCAGAAATAATGTGCTAACATAATGTAAATAAAATTTTAAAAATATTATAATTTATGAAGTATAACGATGAAATACTAAACAAAATTGCTGAGTCTTATAGTAAAAAGATTGATGAAAATACTAATCTAGATAATGTAATACTTGGTTATTTAGAAATGATGAAGAATGGTAGTAAAATCCATATTAAACCAGAAAATAGAGGTAAATTTAATGCTACTAAAAAGAAGACAGGTAAAACTACTGAAGAATTAACACATAGTAAAAATCCTGTAACTAGAAAGCGTGCTATATTTGCTCAGAACGCAGCTAAGTGAAATAAAGGCAAAAAATAATGAGAACCGATAATTTTGATAAAGATGGTAATCTTTTATGCCGAAAATGTGGAGAATATAAAATAGAAGATCATTTTTTCTCAGACAAAAATCAAAAGTATAGAAATTATAAAGGAACTGAGTGTAAAGAATGCCAAAGACTTAGAAAACAAAAATATTGGAGAACTAAAGAAGTTAGTGACTTACCGAATTATGCTAGAGTTTTAGTTAATGGTTGTAAAAGTAGAATTTCTAGAGGTAAATCTAAATATCGAACATTAGAATTTACTCTTACAAAAGAGTTTATACTAGAACTTTATAAGAAACAAAACGGAAAATGTGTCATAAGTGGATTAGAAATGACTTATATATAAGGATCTGGAAGACATCTTAAAAATATGTCAATTGATCGTATCGATCCAAATAAAGGTTATACTAAAGATAATGTTCAATTAGTTTGTGCACAGGTAAATATGATGAAATCTGATATGTCTTTAGAAGAATTATATATGTTTTGTGAGGCAATAATCAAAAATAAAAAATAATGAGAACAGATAATTTTATTAACTACAAAATATCAACTAATAATATTCATATTACTGATTCTTTTCAATATACAACTAAAAAAGAAATGAAAGAAATAATTCAGTATTTGAAAAAATTATATCCTGATCATATTGTATTTACAAGGTCTATTTCATCATTAGTTAAAGAATGACAGAGCCATAATTTATTATACAGATTAAGAATCGCTAAAGACCGAACTAAAGATTTAGATTTAGAATATCCACAAAAATGATATTATAAGATTGCCTATTTTTGTTATCTCTACTTTATATATAAAAATTAAGAATATTATATTATGCAAGCAAATAAATATTTCCAAGTAAAAGAATTAGTATCATCTAAAATATATAATCAATATAGAGATGATGCTATAAAATTTCTAGATCCAAAAGCTCTTGAAGCATTAGAGAATGTTAGAGAAATTCTAAACGTTCCTCTTATATGTAACAATTGAGCTACAGGAGGCTCTAGAAATTACAGCGGTTATAGAGAACCAGAATGCTCTATTGGAGCAAAAAACTCTATGCACAAACAAGGAAAGGCTTTTGATTTAATATCAACTAAATTAACCGCTAAAGAGATGCGAGAAATTCTCGAAAATAATCAAGATAAACTTAAGTATCCCATACGTGTAGAAAAATGAGATAATAAAGGTGAACTCAGTTGATTACACATTGATATAGGCAATACTAAAGGAAATAAAATCTATTTTTTTAAAGCATAATGGCTATTACATATAAACATACTTCTTCGGGGGGGGGGATTGTATATCGTTTAGATATACAGAAAGCGATGCAAGATAAGCAAGTTAATGGAATCTATTCAGTATGGATTGGAAATTTAGAGGATGATTCTACTATAATATATATAGATGAGATAAATTTAACAAACGGAATATTAGAAATAAGATTACCATGAGAAGATCTTCCTAGTTATGATTCAGCTTTAGGTTTTGAATTTAATGAGGATGAAGGCTATATAGAAAATACTAGTTTCTATATTTTCGATATAGACTCATCTAAAATAGGTAGCTCTGGGTGATTTTATTTATCAAATTTAGTATAAATAAACGATGAAATGATATATTAAACTGTTAAGATGGATCTGGGAGTTCCCACAGTGTCTCCTAGGTCTTATCTTAACCAAATGTTACAATGTCGAACGTAAAGAGACATTTAAAGAGATTCCAATTTACGCAGGAAACTTTCCTGGAGGGATTTCGTTAGGATTATATATCTTAATGGGAGAATCAAGTTGGAAATATAATAGAAACTTTATTAAAGATCATGAATGAGGACATACAAGACAATCTTTATATTTAGGTCCTCTTTATTTACTAATTATTGGACTTCCAAGTATTATTTGGGCTATGATTCATACTCCAAATTCTAAGAAATCATATTATTTTTTCTACTCAGAGAGATGAGCTGATAAACTTGGAGGTATACCTAAAAGATATTAATATATGAGAAAACCTTTTATATCGCAAAATATCGGAAAAGAAACGTCTCCTTATTCAATTCAATTATACAACACTGAGGGAGGTCGTTGGGAAGACGCATATCCATTTAAAAACATTGTAAGATATAATACGGGCGCTGCAGGTCATCAGCCTGGAGAACCAATGTATTTTCGAATTTGACCTGTAGCAGATCCTGATTATTTAGAGTTACGTTATACTGGAGGAAATGAAGGAACATTCTCCTGAGAGTCTACTGAAGATGGGAAGTCAATTATTAATGATGGTTCGATACTTTATTGCTCTGGAGGCTATAATGCTCCCTATTATTGTAATTTTAATATCTATTCTCCCGTGTCTAGTTCTATAGCACAAACATTAGAATTAGAAGTATTCCTTGGCGGAGAAAGTGGAGAATTCATCAATTTAGGAACATTACATTTTACCCATGATCAGAATTTATCATAGAAATATACTTGTACATAATATGAATAAATTATTTATTTCACAAAATAGGGGGGGGGAACTTATTTCAATATAAATCTATAGAGGTATATGTAAATGATTTTGGGGCCCAAAGAACTGAAGGAGGTACAGGAACTTTAATTGCGTTTCCAAATACACAGGAGGCAAAATTATGTTTATTATCGCAAGATAGTGGAAGCATTTCTGAAGAATTGACATTAGATGAAGGAATGTATTCTGATTTTACACCTGTATCTTATCCACCACAAGTATATACAAGTCATCAACCTTGAGGACAAAATGCGCATTACTCTTTAGTAAAAGAAATGGGAAGCCCCATATTATTAAAACCTCAATTAACTTATTTTACATTTATTGCAATATGTGGAATAGAAGTAGATGGAATCGAAATACACGATATGGATAATATAGGAAGAGTTAATGTTACAATAAGAAATATAGATACAAACGAAATAGAAACACACAATGATGTTGATTGTTATCTAGTTATGTCTTCTTCATGAGGATTTGTAACTGCAGTCAGTCTTCCAAAATGAGAAAACGTAGAGATTAATTTTGAAGTATTTAGTGCAGAAATGAGAATTTAAAATAATTTGTATTATAAAACAAAAAGGAACCCAATTGGGTTCCTTTTTGTTTACTTACTATTTATCCTACAAAGTGGAGTTGTATGTGCATTTGTTTTTTGAAGGACATCTCCATCAGACAAATACCATCTTGAAATTACTCCCTGTTTTACAGGAACAACTAATGGAATAATTGCTCTATCACTTTGAAGTTCTGCTATAACATCTTCTCTTAAAACATTATCTCCTACAACATTATTCAATCTAACCTCTCCATAAGTATCCATACCTCATCATGATAATGAAGCAGTATATCCGATTTCAACATATTCTCCATTCATTCTTGCTCATGTAGTTCCATCTGGAGTTACCATACAATCAGAATCAACAACTATACCAAATTTATTCTTTGCTTCACTAGGAGTTAACATTCCATCTATATAACCAAACGAAGGATTTATTTTTGGAGTTACTGTTAATACTCACGAAGCAGTAGTACTAGCTGCAGGAACTTCTAATGATGCTGAAGCTGAATTATAGTTTGTAGAAGCTTTTGCTGTAAATTCTACAGTCATTTTTTGAGCAATAGCATCAGTTACTGTATTAATATATTTACCATCATTACTTGTAAATCCAGTTAAATATGCAATATCACCTCTATTATTTTTGTATGAAATCTGTACAGGAATATTTGCAAGATTTAACCCTGAAGCTGTAGATACAGTAAGAGAAATAGCTAAAGTTTTAGAAGGATAGATTATTTCCACATCTTTAAGATAGAAAGTTCAATCACCATGTTGCTTTCCTGCTAAAATTATTTCATGCCCAGATATTTGATAATTATTTCCACCTCCAACAACAGTTAAAGGAATTTGAAATAATTCATTATCTAATACATCATAAAATCCAACTGATCCTCCAGTTACACTTGTAGATGCTTCAAAATCATACATATTGTCTTCAGAATTTAATACAGTTATGTAACCTTGATCTCCTGCAACAAGTTCTGTACTATTTCCAGATACAATATCAGTAATAGTGACATCGTGTGTTCCATCATTATTAATTCCACAATCCATATAAAATGGAGCAAAGTACGTATATGTAAATACTTGACATTGATCTGCAATATCTATATTACATACAGCTTCTGCAACATCAACAGACATACCTGAATCTGTATATAATAATAACGTAATTGTATCTCCGTTCTTAGTTTTTAGAGTATTAAAAATTGTTGTTGAAGTAGGCTTTACATTGCTATGTTGTAAAGCTACACTTCCATTTGAAGCTAACTGAAGATATCCTCTTCAATATAAGCCATTCCTAGGATTGCGAAACTCTACATATGGCTTGACTCCTCCCATAGAATGTCCTGTTTTAGGAATAATAACAATATCTATATCATTAGGAAATACCCCCCCCCCATTATTTTGGCTAATGAATAGTTTAATCATTTTCTTTATAATATCTTCCACTAATTATAAAAGATACTAAACTCAGTAACGCATACAATGGTGTTACTGAGTTTAGCGTACTTAAAAAGAATAATGCCATAAGCATTAATCCTAATATGTAGAATATTTTATATATTTTCATTACTTATCTTTAAAATACTTATCATAAATATTTTTTGCATACCATCCACAGGCAGCTCCTACTACAAAGCTAGTTAAAGCCAGCAAAAGACTTCCAAAGCTCATAGCTGATACGATACCACAACCTGCTAATACTAAAGCAACTACGATTGCAGCAATAATTAATTTTGTTTTCTAAGTCATTGTTTTCATATTATTTATATGTTAAGTTACTATAAGTTGCCCCATTTTCAGAAACAATATAGTTTTGTTGTCCTCTATATAATGGTAATACTCCATCTTTTCAGTAAATAAAGGCATAAGCTTCATCATAATTAGGATGATCTTTCATTTTATCTTCAAATTCTTCTGGAGAACGTTCTTTTGTAATTAAACTATAATAGTCTCCTAAATCGAAATTTATTTCACCTCCATTACTTGAAATTTTTCTTAATGCAAACATGTATTTATATATTTATGTATTTATCAGTTTATTTTAAATATATTAGAAATATTCAAGTATAAACGTCATCTGGAATATTAATTATAACATCACAAATTGTGACATCATCTATTTCTTGATGTTCCTGTTTTAATAGTTCCATAATTGAAACTACTTCTTTCATTGGATTTAATATAGAGTTTTCACTACCATTAGATCCATTATTTAAAACTGCATAATATACTTTTGAATCTTTAATAAAAGTTACAGCTGCATTTTTATAAAAACCATAATCTTTTAATTCAATTTTTGGAGTATCTTTATCTTGCAGTTTTGTTATTACTTTATCATATAACTTATTGTCCATTATTTGAAAGATATTTATTAAGTGAAGTTGTTCGATTTAAAGTTCTTATATAATTATCTTTACCTTGACTATAATTAGAGTTAGTATCATTGTTTCCATGAAGTCTATCTACAAAATCATTTGTGCTAGTAGCGGTTAGTGCATTATATCTAGAATTTAGTAAATCTACTTTATATTGTGCATAATCATATAGATTTTCAAAGTCTATATATTTTTCTCCATCTTTATGCTTTGTTCATTCTCTATCTGTTTGGTTATTATTCCATTTTATTCCTCCAAGATTAAAACCTCTTGATCCTCTTGGATCAAGTCCGTATTGACTTTCAAGAGCAGCTTGTCTAACTAAATTATCTACCTGAGTTAATGGCAAATTTTTTTCTTTTAATACTTGTACAAATATAGGCTTAAGAATTTCTGCAAGTTCTTTAAATTTATTATCAGTTTGTCCAAACTTGTGATAGTAATCTAAATTAGGATAATTACTATTTGGAATATAATCTCCATATTCAGTATTTACGGGATAACTAAGGTTTGGTTTTCGTTCATTATCTGTTACTTGTATTGAATTTTGAAAACCTGGAAGTTTTAACCCTAACTGAGCATATAATGTGGCATCCTTCTTTTTAGTAGGCGCTTGAGCCACATTATTAAATAAATAAAGTAAGAAATCATCACTATATCTATTCATTTGTATTTCTTCTTTAGTAAATTTATGATTAGGATCTGCATTAATACTATGTCTTAGTTGCATTAATCTAGCATAAATTTCCTGAGGATTATCTAAATATTCATCGGGAGCAATTGTTTTATTATCATAAATTGTATCTCCGAAATTATCTTGATACTTCTTAATTACTTTCTCTTGTGCATCAGGTAAACTACTATGAGTTCATTCATGAATTGCAGTACTAGTTGATCCATCTGTTAAAAATATTCTTCTACCAAACGGATAATAAACTCCTGAAGCATTATCAGGAACTTTACTCGGATTTATCTTTGCTCTAGTAAGATCTAAATTTCTTTTAAGTGCATTAAATACTAAAGATTCAGTTACAGGGAGAGGAATTGGTAGAACTTGTTTAACATTTTGTTTTACTAAACCTTTACGTGATTTATATCAATCTTCAAGCCACTGTTTTCCTTCTTGAATTCCTCCTTGTTGAAATTTTAATACTCCTCCATGTTTAGCAGAAGCTATAACTTGATTTAAAATATTTGCATATCTTGGATCTGTAGCATATCCTCCTCTATGAACTCTATTTGCAAACTCTTTTATATCTCCAGAGAATGCTTTATAACGTTTATTATTTAATAGATCAATTTTAAAATTTGCATAATCTTCAAGTGATTTGAAATTTCTAAATTGATCATTTATATAAACATCCTTACCATTAATAACTTCTCTAGTTCGTTTAGTTGTTCCCTTTCCTTTAATGCCTCCAAAGTTATATGATCCTGCAGGTTTAGAACCTCAAGCTGATTCTAATCCGTCTTGTGCTACTAATGATTTAGCAAATGCAGGATTTAAACCTTTTGATTTTAATAATCTTTCATAAATAGGAAGCATTGTATCTTTGAAATCCTTTTTAGATTTGAATTTATGAACTGTAGTTTCTTGAACTATTGGTTCTGGATTTCTTATCTCTTCTACTTGAGATTGTACTTCTGTCTCTGTATCATCTTCTAAAGGTTGAGAATATCTGGGTTTATATACAGGTATTTCAAGATTTGGAATTTGAATATTAATATCTCCTAAAGCACTATCTCGTATGAATGGTCTGTATGTGATATCGTTCATAATAATTGTTTTATATTATTTTGCAAATATATACATTATTTTTATAAATCACAAATTACAGCACCTATTTCTGGATCTAATTTACAGCGATTTGGATTCTCTAATTCAGAAATCCTAGATGTTAAATTATCTACTTTATTTTCTAATTCAGAAACTTTAGAGAATAAATAGCTTGTTACGCTTTCTAAATCTGCAATTCTTTGTTCTAACTTGTTTTTTAGATTAGTTATTGTAGTACTTGCTGAGTTTGCCATAGTAATTGCAGTACCTATATATGGATTAGGTGTTGTAGTTATACTTGAAGGACCTGTTTGTCCAGATGCTCCTACTATTCCTATTGGTCCTGTAATGGATGATATATCTGTTATAGTCATATTTGTTGTGTCCATATTATGCAAAATTAAAATCAGAATTAGTATTTAATCTACTTAAAAGTTTTTCGTTTTCTTGTTTTAATTTCATAATTTCTTTACGTAGATTTTTAATATCTTCTGAATGTTTTTCAATCTGTTCTGAATGTTGATCTACTTTTTGATTTACAAATAATATTGCTTGACATACTAAAGATAAATCAATAAGCTTAGCTGATTTACGTAATCCTGATATTTTATCTAAAGCAGATGTTCTACTTGTAATTAAAATACCTTTATCTTCTAATTGTCTAAATACTCTAGTTAACACTTTAGTACTCATGTCCATTTTTGCTGCAAGTTCTTTATTAGTTTTAGTTGTAATAGCAAATTGTCCATCATTTGTACTGGTGTATTGTTGCATTGCTAATAGAACTCCTTTTTCTTCAGGAGTAGTATTCTCTGCATCCATAAACTCGTAAGTAAATCTTTCAAAATATCTTCCTGATTTTTGAATCTCATAAATATTACTCCTACCTTTTTTCTTTTCTAGAATTTTAATTTCACCTGCTGCATTTAGTTTTTTAATACTACTCTGCACTGTATTAATAGATACTCTTGCTAATTCTGCAAGAGTTCTTAGTGAAACAAAAGTTTGGAATGTATCTTTATCCATATTTTTTCTCATATAACCATAAATGAGATAATCAGTAGGATTCATTTTAATTTCTTTTGCAACCCCCAAATCATGAGGGACTTGAATGTGTTGTACTTTATTATCCATAAATTAATATTTTTTAATATTACAAAGATATAACATTTATTTAATATTACCAAATATTTATACCAATATTTATTTAAAGTGTATAAGAATTTGATATAGTACATTCAATTTAAAAATAGCCCTGGGAGATACACTAAGGTGTCGTTTTTGATACACTTATTTTAAAAAAGTGCCCTGGGAGATACACTTATATGCCCTGGGAGATACCTATCTATATATGTTCTCGCTTCGCGGAGGCGCTCGAACAGATCTATATACCTGTTGGGTTGTTTAAAAACACCCCCCCCCTTAAACAAAAAGGAACCTATTTATAGTATTGTGCAAATACAGATAAAAATTTTGATTTTCCAAATAAAAATGTAGGGGTGATACATGAATACGGATTATCACTTCTGAATCCCCCCGCCCCTTTGAAATGGAAAATCGAAAATTTTTTCGAGTAAAATATTTCTGACAAAAGTTCTATTTTTAGAAACCAAAGCATCTGAACAATAGTTAGGAGAGGAAGTATCCGCTTATCTCTCCTCTTGATTTGTTTGAGAGACAAGAGTCTCAAATAAATCTTGTGCATGTTCACATCGGCTAGCTTCTCAAGTCAAGCTAGATTTTTATAGTTGAGAGCGTATATACTTTAACTCTCCATTATGTCTTACTACAACCATTCTTAGGCGAGCAGACAGTTCTGCTTTTAAAAGTCCTAAGCTGCGGAGAGCCACGGCCGCATAAGTTACAGGGCACTAGTAACCATCCTAACAAAAGTTAGGATGGATTTTTTTTCTTTCTACAAAAGCATATAAATTGTATGTATGTCGGTCAAATCTTTTCATCTAATACTGTTATGAAAAACATCGCACTTATCAAATCGATCGTCGCTACTTCCATTTTGTCGGCAAACCCTGCTGAGCTCACTGAGCACATAGCAGCTCTCATTCAGGCTCATCCTGAAGAGACTCGAGAGAACGCGCTTGCCATCCTCACTGGCACTGCAGAACTCACGGTTCGTCCTGTAGACCAGGTTGAACTGACCTGCAACAGCAGCAACTACACCAACCTCTCGTTCATGGGCGAGCCTGTAGCAAATCTGCTTGAAGGCACGGTTCGCTGCTCTGTCAACTACACTCGAACCGAAACTCGCTGGTACAAGACCGAGGAAGATGCCGAAGCTGGAAGGAACAGCAGCTATCAGCACGACGACTATGTCATCCAGCGCGAGAGAAGCTACGAAGAATCTACGAGTGTAACATTCGACATCCGCGAGTGGAACACTGGCAAGGTTGTGTGGAAATGCTAACCACCTCAATCTATCTCGGAGAAATCCGAGATAGATTTTTTTCTTTTAACAGTTTATATAATATCACTATGACATTTATCGAAGAGTTACGGGAAGCTTTTCCCAAGATTACAGCAGCAATTCAACTGGAAGCAGGCACTTTTCTATTAAATACCTTGGAAGATGCACTTCCTAACAGGCAAGTAGATCTTGCTCTTGAAAGATATGAAAGGCTTCTTTCAGAAAACCCATCCAGGCTCTATCTTCGTCTGCTTGTAAATGATCTTCATCAAGCTGTTCGAGGTGAAGGACTTACTACTGCAGAGAGAGTAGCACAAATCGAAGCCATAGTCCAAGATATTCATAAGCTTCGAGAGCTTATGAAGAAGTACAGGATTCCATCAGAGTAGAGGGCAACCTCTACTCTTTTTCTCTTTTACCAAAACATCTGAATATTATTTAGAGAGTAATAGTGCTTCTCGGAAACTCATCAAACTATCAAACCATGGTACAGACTGTTTTTCACAACCTGCTCATCGAAGCAGAATCTATGTCGGACGTTCACAATTGTGGCACTGTTCGGCCTCGTTACACTTATCAGGAGCCACTCAAGCTGCAGAACGTCGATAAGGTCACGGAAGAAGACCGTGCGCTCATGGATGTTGCTCGCGATATGTAGGCAGGTGTAATCAAGAAAGGGCTTTGAGCCCTTTCTTTAATAGCTTTTGCTATGGATGACAGAACTCAACGTGTTGCAGATGAAATAGCTTCTATCGAAGCTATTTCTCATAACACTGTAAAAGCTTTATCGACTGTTACTACTCCGCTCAATGTAATTGTTGAGATGTACATTGCAGGACTCGAAGCTAAGCTACAAGCACTTCGAGCACTGGTTAAATAACAAAAGCTACTGAAAGGTAGCGAATCACTAACTAATCATTCATCTTTAACTCATCACGTTTATGAAACAATTAGAAGGCGCCAAGAGGGCCGAAATGCTGCAAGATGCAGCCAACAAGGGATTCGACGACGTTACTGTCGAAATCTTGAAGTCGAAGACTATCTTCACCCAGAACTTGCTGTTGAAGGGTGATACGGTCGAGTTTGAGGACTTCGATATCCAGCTCATCAAGCAGGGGAAGGAATTTAAGACCGTCAACAAAGACGGTGAGGAGATCACCGTTCGGGGTCTCATGATCCTTTGCTGCATCAACGGAGTGTGGCGCTGGTTCCCGCTCAGCACGTTTCAGCGCGGTTGTCAGATCGCACCTGAAGGTCGCACGGACTACATGGAGGCCATTCGCGAGAAACACGACCTCAATCTGCGCATACTCACCTGCGGTGATGCGTTGGAGGTCGCCCAACTCCTCGCAGGCAAGCGGCTCAAAGTCACGGAGAACCAGTCCTTTAAGTTCCAGCGGTTCAACAAGGACCGTGAGAAGCTTGAGGGAGAGTTTGACCTCAAACCAGTCTCGTTATTCGAGGAGCTGGCATAATAATTGGAGAGTGGGGAGCAATCCCTGCTCTCCTTCTTTTTTCCATCAACCAAAGCCACCAACAGGTACCAAAGCTCCCGACAAGTTCGTAGTACATCACAAGTATAAAATAAACGTGATTGTAGTACATAGAAGTTTAATTTAATTTATTTATAAACATGAAAATTTCTGAAGTAAAAAATCTGCCGAAGATTGCAGCTCCTGGTGGGCGTGTAGTCGCTGAAGTGTCTCCTGAATTTCTGAAGGAGAAAGGTGTAGGTATCGTAACCTATGGTATCGCACCGAACGAAGTTATCGAATTTCCTGATACGGAAGCTGACATCAAACCTTTTACTCGTACTGTTCGTCCGAACAGCGATGCAGTTGAAACACTGATCGTAGTGAAACGAAACGGAGAGTTCGGGTATTTCTCGGTAGCAGCACTTCGTCGCATGGACTATAAGGGCAAGTTCGTAGGTCCTGTATGTCAGGAATTGCAGAATGAAGCAAGCGATTATGTTCGTGTAGCTAAACTCTGCGGTAAGAAGCTGACGTGCAAGAAGATGACGAAGATCAAGGTCCGTAAGTTCGATAACGGTGTCATGACCGATGAACTGATCGAGCGCGAAGTACCCGTTCTCGAGTATGCGTAACGGTCAAATTACAGTTAAGGGGTCGTGAGTACGGCCTCTTAACTGTTTAGAAACTAATATGGGTAGAATATATGTAGCTAATGCAGATAGCTGATATAGTAATCCAGAAAGTTTCTGAGTTCTTGAAAAAGGACGGTATGACATGTGGTACATTGTACGATGTGTTCATTGTCTATAAGTCTTTGATCGGACTTATAGGCCCTAGTGATGATTTGATGAGTTTAGATGATTAGTGACCGTGGGAAGAGAAGTGATGAGCTCTTCCCACATTTTTATTAAAGATTATGGATGTAATTAAAGTAATACTCGGTATAATCTTTGGCTTGATTATGCTTGGATGGATTGCTACAGTAATAGTCATGGCTTGTGGTCCTTGGGTAGCTGTAGTAATTGCCGCGATCGCTTTAACTATTTATCTTAACCGAGATTAATTGCGATTGCATAGTAATAATAGTTCTTTGACATATTGACATGAACCTGACAAAATGTCATGTTGTGACTGAAGTAGAGGATGAAGTGATCGGTGTAAGTCGTTGATTATCACCCTTTTACTCATCCTCTACTCTTTTTAAAACTGTCAATTTGTCAGACCAACTTCCTTCATGTAAAATATCTATTATTCTCACATTCAGAAAGTTACTCTTTAATAATAATAATTTCAATTATTATTTTGAAGTTTAAACAATCGCTTTTGGTAATATTAGTTATTTTATAATTTAACAATTCAAAGTTTTAAACTCTAAACATACATAAACTCGAAATCCTGCTGATGATTACCAGAAATTAATGTCTGGATTCACTATAATTAGTTTATCTAATATAAGTGGGCTTAAACGAGTATAAACAAGAGCCGAAATTAGCTTTGCGCACTCGTCGAAAAGCGCAAGAGAGTGAAGTATAGTAGCTCTCTCTTTTTAGACCATTTAGGATTTACAATATAAATCCAAAATCCTAGTACTTGAGGCTAACAACTAGTATTAGGTTAACATTATATCTACAACAGCGATAGAGGAAGTTGTACTATCAGTTTAAGAGGAGACTATCGTTATAAATTGAGAGTCTGATGTATAATGTTATTGTTTTCATTTTTTTTTCATGAATTTATCTAGTGTGACGATGCTAGATCGTAAGTCCTCTTGACATCAGAGTAATAACGGAATGTCTAGCAGCTATGCTATCTTAACGTGGGAAAAAATAGTCTATCGTTGTAGATTTAATAGTAAAATACATAATCTAACAAAGGCAGAAAAATGCAAAAAGTGCTACAGTCTTGTGAAGAGTCGAAGATAATTCGAGAAAGCTAGTCAAGACAAATGCCGAGATGGCGAAATTAGGTAAACGCACAGCACTTAAAATGCTGTATCCCGCAAGGGGTTTACGGGTTCGACTCCCGTTCTCGGTACAAAATCCTCGATTTCGAATAAGAGGTGGTTACCTATAATTAAGGTGGACAGTGTAGTCGTATACAGGTTAGTACGAGTAATCCGATGAGGAGAGAAAGGGAATAAGATTCGAATCCTTATCTACACTCAATAATTTAAAATAACAATATAATGCATTACTTTAAAGTAACTTTTGATTCTTTAGAAGAAGCAAAGAAAGAGTTTGCAGAAGCAAAAGCTATGTATGATTCCATGGTTGGAACGTTATATAAAGAAATAGTTGCTGTAGATATTATATTCATTAAAAGAGAAATTCAGCGACTTGAAAAACAAAAGTTTAGAGAAACAAAAGTTTAACAATACCTAAAATTGTAATTATGTTTATTTCTAAGAAAACTATGCGAAAGAAAGATTTCGCATGTCTCAAAGCAGAAAAGCCGAACTATAAAGCTTTTCGTGCACCGAAAGAAAATGCGAAACACAAATTTCAGACGCTTTTCAAAACTCCTCGTGGCTGGTTTCTTAGCATGATGCAGGACAAGAAGCGTGTGATCGGCGAAATCTCTGTTCCTGCAGCTCAGGAATGGCTCGACGAGTGTCATTTCAAATACGAAACTGGCTGGTAAGCCACCTCCTTTCTTTGTAGTTAATGAATTCATAGCGAGAACCTTTGGGGCTATCTTGCCGTGACTGAACCATTAACAACGAGCAACCCTGGCACAACTCGTAAACGCCAGGAACAGTCTATCTACACATAAGGTCTAGGGACTAATTTGTGAATATAAATCCTCCTCCCCAAGTTGAATTTTATTCCAAATTGGATAGTTAATAGAGATGTCTTTGTGAAAAGGTTAGGTAATGCCCTCTATTGTTAAAACTGTTTTACTTTTGTATTTTAAGGTTTCATAGTCCATATAGCATTTGAAACATGTTGCAGACACTTGCAGGACAGTTATTGATAGGAATTATATTCTTACATCATTACTGATAACAGAAAACTAACAAATAGTTTAGAAAGTGTATATGATTGTGAACGGAAAAATCCGATTGTTTTGCAAGGTTGAAAACCCGTCCGTTCCTCTTTTTTTATTACGTCGTTAAACAATCTTATCTACAAAATTGACGTCTTTGTAGTAATCAAACTAACAAAAATGAAAACACGAGACGGTCCTAAGTGACCTTTGAACAATTTTTTATTTGATTTGATTTTAGATTTAAACTTCAAAGTTAGAGTATGAAAACACGAGACGGTCCGAATGTGTAGGATTTATTTTTTATTCATAATAATTTATTTGGAGAAATTAAACATAAAAATGCCTAAGAAATTAGGTGTGTTGAATAGGAAGGCACTTGTCCTATTGCACGCAAGTTAATTACGGTTACTTCTAATATATGCTAGCAACATTGATGTAACCCAATTAATATTGCCTATATAAGAGATGCGGAAGACTGTTAAGTGTCGAACTACCAAGCGGTTTAACAGGGATAGAGACTCTATGGTAACATAGAGAATTTGCTGGATAGCGTGGATTCACATACGTAAATGTGGAGCAAAGGAAAATGGCAGAATTACCAAACTTCTTTTCAATAGGGACGAAATTTATCTATAGACAATAACCAGTTAGCTCGTAATGTCTGCCTTTCAGATTAGCTAGTCTAGAAAGTTGAGTGAGTCATATAGACAAGAAAAGAAGAAAACCCTCGAGCTAGAGGTCATATAAGAATTACTATCTTATTTAGCTAGTAAGATTGATCTGTAACGTTGACTGTAGTACGACAGATGATCGTAATCTTATATGTTGATTAACCGTAACAGTAGTAATTGTAATTCTTTATTATTAAAGTTTTTACATGCTGGAGAGAAGGCAGAACTCTCTTTGGAATCTGTCGTTTAGGTATAGCTTCTTTGATCGGAAGCTATACCACTAAAATGTCTGTAATTGCACTTTTTCATTTTAAAGAGAGTTTCCGATCTCTATAAAAATCGGATTCGCTCGGTTCGTCTAGTTGGCCTAGGACGCAAGATTTTCATTCTTGAAATCACGGGTTCGAATCCCGTACCGAGTACATAAAGTTAAAAATCTAAAATTAACTAAAAGAGTAATGGAAGTATATTTTGAAGGTGTTATAGGTACTCGAAAATGGTTGCGAATTCGAAAGAATCGCATCTCTACACTTGAAGAACTTACTAAGTTAGTAATCAAACATGAACCTCGTGAATTAACTATTCACATCAATTCACTTGGAGGAAGTACATATCAAGCTTTAGCTATTTACTTTTATCTTCTCTCTCTTAGCATTCCAATTACTACTTTCTGTCATGGTCAAGTAGCATCTGCAGCAACTATTATTGCTCAAGCAGGAAAAAAGAGATATATGGATAAAGATGCAGAAATCCTTATTCATACTCCTCGGATTAATACAAGTAATGCAATTACTTTCAGACTTTTAGGTATTATTAAAGAAGATCTTGCATTTTCTAATAAAATACTTAAAACTATATTCAAAAGAAAGTCAGCTTTAACTGAAAAACAAGTTGAAAGAGTCATGCACTTACAAAATGAAGAAGGCGTATGGTTGAACTACGAAACTGCACTTCAGTTTAAGTTAGTTGATGAACTTGAAGAATAATATGTATTTTCCATAGTTAGTAGCTGGATCTTAGTGAGAGTGAGCTACCTCTCTGAGCTTAACTAAGATCCATTTTTAGAAACCCCTGTTTGCATTTGATTATATAACACACCTAGTTCCATATAACTTTTCAGTTGGCATTAGTTAGATGAAAACTACGATTTTAATCCAGCGAGCGATAGTGTGGTTGCCATGACCTGGAGATTTTTAAAATCCTTTAAGTTTAACAATATCTAAAATTGTAATTATGTCTAAAGATCTTTTTTCGAGTCGTACTCCCTTTGAGAAGTGTTATCTCGTAGAAAACGTAAAACATCTTTCGTTCATTCCAGGGAATCGTACTCTGAGAACAGCTCATGTAAATCGAATCTTTAAAGCTTTCCTTGATGGAGAGTATATGCCTCCTATTCACATAACTTCCAATGGAGAAGTTTTGGATGGTCAGAATCGTCTTGCAGCATTTCGTATGCTGAAAGAGAAGTATCCGCAGAACAAAACTGCACTTCGAGTACTTGTTGTTGATTCAAATGAATCTCCTCTGAATCTCGCAATCAAGTTCAATGCAGGACATGCAAACTGGGTAATCACTGACTACATGAAGGCTTATCTGGAAAAAGGTCTTCATGGCTATCAGCAGCTCCAGGATTTCACGAAAGCTTTCCCTGAGTTCGAATTCAAGGCAGCTATTCAGCTGATCAAGGGTTCGCACTCTTCGAGAAAGTTCAATAACGGTCTCTTAGAGATCTCTAACGAAGAGTACATGGAAGCATGTAAGAAAGCTGCTGCTCTCATTCAGATCGCAGAAAAGTTGAACAATAAGATCGTCCTTCGACGAGATATTGTTCTCGCTTTCTATCATGTCTGGAACAAGATTCCTAATATTCAAACGTATCTCAAACGTATCGGTAATCTTCAGGTTCCGAGCGTTGAGAATCGTAAGGAGTGGGAACTTGCATATAGTGCTCTGTTGCGATAATTTCTGGTTTTTATTTGTTAATCGGCACGTTAATAGAGTTTACTCTATGCCTACTACCACTCGAAGGTGTGATTAACAAGGGTCGCCTAGCGTCCTTGTATGAACGTAGGTCGGTGATGGTCACTATCTCAGCCTCGCCATAACAACTTTAAGAAAATGAATAATTTAGGTAAAGCTATAGGATTAATTCTCTTCATGGGAATTATTCTGACTTCCTGTTTATTACTTGTTTCTAAACCTAAAGATCAAGTAGTAACTATTACAGAGTTTCCTCAGGATGGAGTAAAAGTATCTAAAGTAACTCCTACTTCTGAGTTCGAACGTAATCAGATTACAATATCTGTAATGCATGAACTTGATTCACTTGATAATATTTATCGAGTAGAAGCAGGTATGCAAAAGATTCCTACTGAAGTGTTCAATAACTACTGTATTGAAGTAATGAATCACTACAAAGACCAAATTCAAAGTATCTTTTATGATCCTTTGGAAAATCCTCGTATAAAAATCAGATGGGTTAATTAACTATGATTATTTCTTGTATTACAACAGCTTCTAATAAAGCTGTACTCATTAAAGGAATTCCCTTTCGTATTGTTCAAATTGAAGGCTTTGTTGTAAATACAGAGACAAATCAAGTTCTTCACATTTGCATTAACAGATTGTATGATTTGTTAATGACCTGTTGTTTACACGAAAAAGTTTTTATTGAGTAGTGTGGGAAGTTATTGATCTTGTATATCTTGAAGATGAAGGTAATGTAGTCTTTCAAGGTACTCAAGAAGAATGCAATCGCTGGGTTGCAGAACAAAAAGATGCGTTTACGTATCAAGTTGTACCTGTAATTGAAACTATGTATGCTGTCTTAGTAGAATATATAGACCATCGTTGGTGGGAAATATTCGATACAGAAACTGAAGCAGAAAATTATGCGGCTGATAAATATAAAGAAGCTAATGTAATATCTGCAATTGTATTTTCTAATTATTAATAAATTAACAGTATGAAGGGTGGAAAACCTGGACTGAATGTCCATCGCAAAGGTGCTCTTGCTCGCCTGGAAGTTACGTATGAAGCTTTCAAAAAAGCAGGTGAAGACAAAAGGAATTTGATTACGGGAAAAACTACTCCCTACGATCAAGAAATCGCACGCATGGAGCGTGAGATTGCAACACTCAAATCTCGAATCTATAACTAAAACAAAGAAAGAAGATGTCAACGATTGGACAGGTAAAACGCATGCTTCGTATTCAGGCACTCGAAGCTGCAAAACGTGAGGATTATCGGACACGTACTCGTATTCAGAAAATCTATATCAAAGATAAGATTACGAGGAACATCACTGTAAAAGAGATTACTCACTTCCCGAAGAAAGAAGAAGAAACTCCTGCAGAGGTAGAAACTCAGGTAACTGAATAAAATTACATATACTTTCAGGCTTCAGTAAAAAGATTTGGTGAATTTAGATGATTCCATTGCTGTACAGAATTTTTCTGTTAGGATAACATAAGGCAGCATAATTGATTCTAATACTTGCATACTTGAGAGTTCGAACTGTATCAATGACCAAATAAGAGATACAGATTTTTTAAATAGGCTGCAACCTATTTGGGACGCTAACGGATATTATTATGATGTTGTTGCAGTAAAACATATAGTAAGAAGGTTAGTGAAAAGATGTGAATAGCTCAGTTGGATAGAGCGGCAGGTTGTGCTGAGGGTCGCAGGTTCGAGTCCTGTTTCACATCCAAAATTAAAAATTAAAATTATGTTTTGGTTTATATATAAAGTAACTCTTGTAGTTATTGCAATGATAATAATTGCAGTATACTTTAAAGATCGAGAGCTTTTTAAGTCGCAAATTTTTAACTTATTTACGACAGGAGAATTCATTATTTTATTGACTCCTATCATTAATACACTTACTATCATCTATAGTATATATAAAGCAATTCAAATTACAATTAAAAATGATAGGGAGTAAATACTGTGTAGAGTATTATTTTTATAACGAGGATAATTTACCAGTTCAAAGTTTTGCTTTTGTCATTGCAACTTCTGATGAGGAAGCAATACAAAAAGCACAAAATTATTCTCTAAGTAAAATAACAATTATATCTTGTACTAAATACGCTTAAGTATGGAAGATATTGAGACGAATGATATTGGGCAATCCTTAGTGGATGAATTCATTGATGATAATGCTATTGAGGCTCAAGAAAAATAGCCTACGGACTTAAGAGGGTTAACACAAACCTAAATTATTATGGATAAACCCATAATTCAATTATAATATAAGTCTATAATGAATTTAAGGGGAGTTAAGGCAATTCTGAATAATTAAAACCAGCCGTATCCTAACTTTAACATGGTCTGTCAGTTTAGTGTTAAAGGAATAAGTTCTGTAATTATTTAGGGTGAACCATTTGAAGAAGTTGTAATTCTTCTACGATGACTTGTGTCGTATAATAAAAGAGCAAGATTCATGTACAGTTGCATGGATTACTCCGTGAGATTCGGAGAGTTAAACTGCAGGTCAATAGAAGTGGTTAATCTATTGATAGTCCTTTGTCTACTAAGGGAGTCCACTCGTTATAAGTTTAGAGGGAAGGAGTAGAATAACCTAAGTCGAGGCCACGAGTATTTAGTTTGCATGAGTTATATTATCCCAGATTAATAAATGTGTAAATACAATAGGTACAGCAAAAGACTTTCTGATTGAATAACTTTACTTCCGAAATTCTGTAGTTTTGGGTTCAGAAAGAATAATAGGGAAGCTAGTCTTATTATAATGAAAATTAGTACCACTGCAAAGGCATGCGTTACAGAGTGGTATTTTTAATAGAATGTGTCAAATATTATATAAAAGATCTTTATCTGATAAGCTTATGATCCTGCCAGTGATTAAGTAAAACAGAGATGTCTTGGCAGAGGCTGCAACGGCTAGCAGATCATAAGAGATCCTAGTATCGGGCGGAGGGAATTGCATAAGTGAGTACCTCTAATTTTTTTAAAAATCCTTCTGATCTAACCTAGAATAGATGAGGGTACATAGTGACAGTAGGCTGCTTGATCTATGTTTAAGGTGGTTGACTAAGAGACGAATGCAGTAAACGACTGGCCACAGAAGGTCAGTAGAGTAGGGGCGGAGCCTATCATAGTCACAATGAAAAACGAAAAGATTAAGTTGTCGCAAGGAAACTTACACTTAGTAGTTTATAAGAGCAAACAGACGTCAAGCAATGTACAGATTAAATGATGTTTGGGAAAATAGAAACTATTAGTAGCTGTAACTACGAATGTTTGATGTAGCAGTCAATTGCATATGAGAGGTCATATGATTGATAGCCAAATGAATATCTGCTCTTATTGATTAAATATACCTGTACTGAAGTATCTAAGGTTGCACACGGATGATAATAGGTTGAAAAGAGTTGGTGCAATAAACTCGTAATTGGAATTTATCCAACTGGTATATTTAATCATTTTACCTATAATACTTTGATCGGTATTATAGGTTCTAGAAAATAATAGAGATAGGTGGCAAAGTCTGAAGATTCGAAAGAATATATGGCGACAGTACCTAGCTGTAGGGTTGTAACCATTGTGAGGTCACATTTTAGATGATCCGAACGTACAGTCTATCTCTTTTACTTTAAAAATAATTACAACAAAAATATGAAAAAGTTACTTATTGTACTCGCATTATGTGTATTTGCAGTATCTTGTTGTGAAGTAGACCACAACAATTCTCAAGAAAAGAAACCTACAAAAATCACTGCAACTTTTTTTAAAATCTACAAAGAAAGTGGCGCTTTTGTTTGTGAATACTATGAATTCATGTATCATGGACATAAGTATATTACAAATTATGGAGAAAAGTTTTTACTTCATTCTCCTGAATGTCCTTGTCAGTATTAATCTATGGAAAACAAAAGTCTACGAACACTTGCAATATTTATTATAATAGGTTTTGTCTTTATAGTAAATTTTGCTTTCTTCGGAGTTCAAGGTAGGATTACTCAAGATTGGACTGATAAGTTTACAAAAGAGATTAACTATCTTGAATATAAAGTAGATTCTTTAGAAAAGGTAGTTAATAGCAATCTTACACATCGTCGTGATACATTAATCATTGATGTACGCCCTCAAACAATCAAAATTTATCAACCTAATGGAAATAGCATTAATAATAATTCTAGTATTGCTAGTACTCCAAGATGACGATTAAACTATGTGGTTCTTTAGATTTGCAATTGTTCTCTTAGGATTCTTGTTTATTTTCTATTACACTGCAGTTATTTTTCAACTGTTAGATGTATGGAAAATAACTAATCGTAAGATAACATGGAAGGCTATTATACCTTTCTATTATTTCATTAAGAGGTAAAAATATATGACACCTCTATTTACAATTCTTGCAATCTGTTTATTGATATTATTAATAGATTGTTTTAAAAACAAAAGGAAACATTAATCACTTTTATAAAATCATATGAATTTAAAAAAGATTATTGCTGTCTTCGTGGCAGTGTTCGCAGTTTTCTGCGTTGTGTCTCTCGGTAAGATTGGAGAGGATGTGAAGAACGAAACTATTGTGGTCAACCAGTACCCCTTTACGGGTAACATGGAGTATTGGACGACGCCTGGCTTCCACTGGCAGTGGTGGGGTAAGACGACGACTTATTACAAGACCCAGCAGCTCTGGTTCGGATCGGATAACGATTCAGGTAACCAGATGGGAAGTCCCATCCCCGTTATCTTTAACGATGCATCAGATGGTATGGTATATGGCTCACTCCGAGTTAAATTACCTACTGATCCGAAGTATTTGTCTCGTATCCAGACGGATTACAATGGTATGGATAGGCTTATTAACGACCTCGTTCGGCCTACTGTAACAAAAGTTATTTATGCGTCAGGTCCTCTTATGTCAGCATTCGAATCTTACGCTGAAAAGAAGAATGACCTTATTGAGTATATCACTGATCAGCTCAATAATGGCGTCTACAAAACTGCTGTAAAGCGTGTTGAGATTATGGATGCAATTACAGGAGACAAGAAAATTGTCAATATTGCAACTCTTATCCCCGACTCTCTCTCTGCAGGAGGTTATAAGCGTAGCGAATCTTCGCCGTTTGCTTACTATGGATTGGAGATCGGTCAGGTAGCAGTCTCTAAGATTGACTACTCTGAAACGGTTAAGAAGCAGATTGCACAACAGCAGAAAGCAAACATGGACATCCAGACTGCAAAAGCTCAAGCAGCTGCAGCTCAGCAGGATGCAATCAAAGCAGAGGAACTTGGTAAAGCCGCTGCAATGACTGCAAAGTGGGAGCAGGAAAAAGTGAAGGCTGTTGAAGTTACCAAGGCCCAACAGGCTTATGAAGTAGCTGCTCTCGCTGCTAAGGAAGCAGTTGAGAATGCAAAGAAGGTGAAGGCTGAAGGTGATGCAGAAGCATTCCGTCAGGCAGCATTAGTACGTGCAGGATTAAGCCCGAAAGAGAAAGCTGAGTATGATATGAAGACAAAGATCGGTGTAGCTGAAGCTTTGTCGAAGCTCGAGCTTCCTCGTGTAGTTATGGCAGGCGGTAACACTAACAGTGGTGGCACTGCCATGGATGCGATGGGACTTAAGATGGTATCGGATCTTGTAGATAAGATGTCGAATTAAGTTCTTTAAGGCTAGGGAGGAGCCTACGGCAATCCTCCCAACAAACAGAAGTAGTTCAATGGTAGAACGTAACACCGATAAGGTTAAAATAGGGGTTCGATTCCTCTCTTCTGTTCTAATTTAACAGTATAATGTTTAAGAATATGTTAAAGTTTAGAGGTAAACAACTTGCAAGTGGCGCAGTTGTAAATGAAAGGATGTACTATTATGTTCTTGATGCACTTGATAGCAATAAAGATATAATTCTTACTTCTATTCTTGGAGTTGAAGTGAGTCGGTGCAATGACTTAACTAAAGAACAATTAGAACAAGTTTTTGATTACTTAATTGAAAAAGAATTAGAATGAGTACTATGAATATAACTCCTATAGAATTAGATCAAATACAAAAACAGCATTGTAAAGGATATTTTAAAGATTTTCCTCCTGAAGTTGTATTTAAGTTATCATATTATTTGCAACGGCGATTTTATATAGGTAAAATAGATTACGATAAATTACCTGATAGAGTTCTTAATGGCTACATTGATTTTAGAGAAACTTCTGAAGGGTCTGAGTTTTGGAAAAAGTAATATTACATAAAAATTTTGCACTTTACTTTAATCGTTATCCTCCTATATATTATACTGATATTTCCGATTTTTCAACTAGATATCAGATGGCATACCGTTATAATAATTGGTATAGTATTGGAGTTAATAATCTTAAACCTAAAGAAAAACCTTTAGCAACTCTTCCTGAAGAGTCTTTATATGAAAATATTAAATTAAAAAAAGATGGCAAGCGGATTTATTAGTAAATTTATATCTCTTCTTAAGGGAGATGATGCAGAAAAAATTGCAGAACGAATTTGCAAAAAGGGAAATTCTGCAATCGATCTTCAGCTTGCATCAGTGAGAAGTGCAATTCTTGAACAAGAAGATAAGCTTACTGAAGCTGAAGAAAGTTATACAAAAGCTCTCTTAAACGATGGTTCTGCTGAATTTAATAGTGCAAACTATATTCAGAAGATTATCGACAAACACAACATTATTGTTGAAACACAAGAGAAGTTAGATAATCTTAAGAGGAAAGAAGATATCCTCAAAGCAGCAAAAGAATACTTAAACAAATAAAAAGAAACAATGGCAAAAATGAACATGAAAGCTATTACGATGGCTTTTAAAGAAGTTCTTCTCGATGAGGAGGGAAATCCTGTAAAGGATAATGAAGGTAAAACTGTCTATGTACGTGTGTTCCGAAAGGTTCGCCACAATGCAGCATACTTTCCCCGTACTTATCGCCGTTAGGCAGAAAATCCTACCTGCTTCACCAAAGGTGTAGTCCCTGTAATAGAACATTACAGTTTTCTCTATTAAATATATGGAAAAACCATGTATAAGAGAAGGAACCCATACTAAAACTATGAAGTTCTAAAAGGACGATAAACATTGCCTACATCTCTTTGATCGGAGGTGTAGGCTCTATTTTTTACCTATTTTCAAACGAATTCGTTAGGAGAAAGCAGAGCCTCTAATGCTTATGTATTATGCAGAAAACGCGACTAAAACTTGATTCCACAAGTGTTGAATTTTGTTGATTAAATGATACCAGATAGAGTGGTTCATACCCACGAACCTGAATTAAACTACATGATCGTAAAGTGTAGATTCTCCTGTAGGCGTACAGGCTGTTATTGTTTACCCATTGGAAGGTGTGGGAATAGGTAGAGTTAAGGAGGAAGGTTAGTCTACTGGTGTATAGTAGTATAGAGAACATGGCCTAGTACTAGGCTGAATAATAGCCCATGTTAGCACACCTTAACTTTTAATTATTAAATTTCTATTAAATTATGGAAGAAGATTTTGATGGAAATCAAATATTAGGAGTGGGATTGCTAATAGTAGCTGTACTTGCAGCAATAATTCTAGCTCTAATGTAATTATATAAGTACTAGCGAAAGCCGAGTGAATGGTTCGTCTTCCTAATACGCGTTAAAGCTCCCGAGAGGTATCAGAACTGAATACCAGAGTATGTTAAATCTCAAAACGAAGAATAGTACTTATTTTTTGGGCCCTTAGCTCAGTCTGGTTAGTAGCGGCGGCCTCATAAGCCGAAGGTCACTGGTTCAAATCCAGTAGGGCCCACATTTTTAAAACTTGCCCGTCGTCTCAATTCTTATTGAAGAAATAGTGTACCGTATATTTAGTTCTAGTACATGAAAGAGACATACTTCGAGGATAATCTGGAGGTCGCGAACGAAAGATGAAAGTAAGATGTTAGATAAGGCCTGGTAATACAGGGGGACTGAGAGCGAGACTCAGGATGGGCACAAAACTTTTAGTAAAATGATAACAAAAGAAGATATAATTCATTGGTTTGAAGCTCTCAAAAATAAATGTGATAAAGTAACGACGGGCAATTGTTCTCATGAAATCAATTCAATTCGTTTCTTAGCATCTAATTGGGCGGATAAAATAAAGAAAGAGCAAGGAGAAACTATGTTTTATCATAATTTCATTGGTATATCTGAAGTTTGTGTTAAGATAACTTCTGGAAATCTTGCTCATCATATAGCAACGATTAAAGGAATGTGTACTCGAAATATAGAGTTTATTGAAAAATATGGAATAGAATAAATAAGTTAGATATGAGTAGTTATTATCAAAAAATCAACACTCTCTACAAAAGAGACATGACAAAGCCTAAGAAACCGATAATTCTTGGGGAATATTCGGAGCCTGAGTTTGAAGTTCTTAAAGATCTTAAATGGGAAGCTACTGAAAAGATTGATGGAACTAATATGTCTTGTTGTTTTCATCCAGGTTTCAGAATGATTGAAGTTCGTGGGAAAACTGAAAATGCAAGCATTCCCACTCACTTACATAAGCGAATGGAGGAATTGTTTCAATTTGATTCTTTATATAAAGCTTTCGAAGTACAAACAGAAACAGGAGAAATTGTTTATCCTGAAAAAGTAGAAATCTTTGGAGAAGGTTATGGTCTAAAGATTCAAAAAGGTGGAAACTATATTAAAGATCATTGTGATTTTATTTTGTTTGATGTAAGAATTCTTACATCTGCAGGTGAATCTCTTTGGTTAACTCGAGAAGCATGTGAAGATATTGCCAAAAAGCTTAATCTTAAAATTGTTCCTTTAGTAGGTTATATGACTATTAAAGAAGCTGAAGATTTCGTAAAAGCAGGTTTTAAATCTTTAATTGCTGAAAATAAAGACTATATTGCTGAAGGTCTTGTACTTAAAGCACCTTGTGGTTTATTAAACCGTAGGGGTAAGAGAATCATTACAAAAATTAAGTATTGCGATTACAAAGATCTTTAATATGAGAGCTCTCAACATTTTAGTACTATTAGCAATTGTATTGCTACTCTTTCTTTTAATAATTGTTTTAATAGGATATATAATGTTTAAAGCGTCTATTTGGTTAGGTGTTGGATATATTATGATTCTTATTGCAATTATTATATATCTTTTATACAAACAAATAGAAAAATACTAAACATATGACTGAAAAGAATAAAGTCTTTTTTGCAGCAGATGGTATTACTGCTACTTCTGCAAATCATCTCTGCAACATAGGTAAAGAATATGTTGCATCTGCACATAGTCGTCTTGATAACATTCGATTTATCACTACAACTGTAGAAACATTAAGTGCAGATAACCGCATCACTCTCTCACAAGGATTAAATTCCGCAGAGGTACTTTCTTTAAAGGAAGAGATCAGAAAGATTGCTGAGATTAATGCATTTATTGCATATATGCGAGAGGCAATCAAGGCAAAAGAAGCTGAACATCGTACTGTAAAAGAGCTTTCTTTTAAGGATTGGTGCGAGCAGGAAAGTATTACTCTTCCTGAATATCCTGCTAATCCTAAGTATCCTTCTTTTGAAGATATCTTAGGAGAATTGGATATTAAAGAGCGTAATCGTTATTATACTCTTGGTGCAGAAGCTGCCATTATTGGCAAACAGATTCATCCTCGTGGAGCTATTCATGAAGCACGTGAAAAACTGTTTGATGCAATATCAAATCCTGCGTTAGTAGAAGATGATAAAGTTTATCGTCATGTTGCATCTGTAAAACAAGAGGAAGTTGAAGAACTCTACTTTGAGTTACAAAAACAGCATCGTGCTGTTGAAGCAAGCCTCAACGCTATTAAGGGTTCTATTGATCAACGTGTTGCAGAAGAAACTGCAAAACTTGATACTGAAACTGCAGTTAAATTCAAACAATATTCAAACGAGATAGAACTCTTGAATAAGCAGTTTACAACCTGGAAAAACGAGGAAATAAGTAAAATTGGTAAACTTCGGATTATAATTCCGAATGAACTGAAAGATACTTATGATTTCTTAAGTTCTCTCTAATAGGTAGATAGATGCTATACTGTATTTTCATCAGTATACTCTGTCTTTTACATAGGACTAAATCCTACAATAATATATTGTGTATTATCCGCATTGTGCGTATAATACAAATATAGACAAACACTTGCTCTAGTAAAGCAAATGCATATTAAGCATTATTAGCTGTCGTACAAACTTGTGAAATACTTCAAGTATAAATATAAATGACTTTGTTTTTAGCTTTGAGAAGTATTTCGTCATGGTCATAGCTTTTGCTTTTGTCTCTGTTAGGATTTAGTCCTATGACTATTTCTTTATATACCTGCTGACTCCTGCGGTATAGAAAATGGGTAGTTTTCCTTCGACTATATGTAAGGGTATGTAACTCAGTGATACTTAAGACTGAGGGAGTTAAAACTAATCTTAAAAGTTTGGTAGATTGGCTATTAGATCCCCACAAGAAATAGCCCTCCGCGATGTTCAGGCAACTTCACGCGTATCTGAAGTATCCCTATCGTCTTTCCTAGGACATTAAACAAGGATCTTGAGCCTATCGAGAATACGGGGCAATTCGGTCGGTTTTTTCATGTTAGGTTCCGCAGAAATAAAGAACATGCTATGTAGTCTCCATCGTGAGATAATAGCCGCGGTTAGTGTTTTCACACTAATCTCCGTTATAATTAGAGTAGGGATACTCTAGACTACAAGCTTGGAGTTCCACAAGTTTAAAAAAGAATCCTACTAGGGAGGTGATGGTTAAATCCTCCCCGCTCGGGGCTGCTAGGTATTTGATCCTAATGTCAAGTAATATCAATCGTGTCGAGTTTGATTCATACTCGTAAAACAGATTCAAACAATAAACGCAAATAACATTTTTTCGCGCATTATCAACAAGGTTGAGACGGCGCTGTTTGGCGACATTGAAGGAGTAGCTTTAATGGCTGCGTAAATCAATGGGAGGTTCGTCACTCTTAAACTGGCGAGAACAACACTTCCTTTCAAGGTTTGGCTTCGTTCCTTAAAAATGAGCTGGTGGATGGGTCACCTTTGGGTACCCCTATTGGGTAGTTCCAATTAAAACAAAACTAACACACGTAATAAGTTGATATTAGGAGAATTAGGAGACACGCGTTCGATTCGCGTCAGCTCCACTAATTAAAAAGTATTTATGAATAATTCGCATACATTAAAAGGATTAGAAAGTCAACTTGCTAGATTAGAATCTGATTTAGCTACTTGTAAATCTATTATTAGGGAAAAGAATATCGAACTCAACGCAATTCAAAAGAACATTAGTAAAGTTAAAGATTTAATAGAATCATTAACTATTAATGAGGAATTAATTGTTTCAGAACATGCGGTATTGTGTTATTTAGAAAGAGTTCAAGGCCAAAAAATTGAAGACATTCAATCTGAAATTCTAACAGATACGTTTAAAAAATTGGCTAAAACTTTGGGTGATGGAAAAATTCCTTTAGATAAGCATCCTGGATTTTCTGCAATCATTAAAAATGGTATAATAGTTACTATTATCGAAAATTAATAATGAACCTTGTTCAAATAAATACTCAAGATTTGTTTTTTAAAAAAATTAACAATAGAATTTGTACTGTTGTTGGAACATATAAGCATTCTAGATTAAATAAAGATTGTATTGTTGTTGGTCATTCTCGATTTCTGTTATGGGATCGTTCAGGATCTCATTCAAAAGCGTCACTACTTTCGAATCCAGAGTTTAAACTGATTACTAATGACTTTGAATATGGTGCAATTTTTCCTAAGACATATTTTCATAAAATAGATTATAGAATATGGATAAGTTGACATCATATGACATTTGCACGAAATATGGATGTTTATCGAGGATATTTACTCTAATTACATATTTTGTTATGTTATTTGTAGTAATTTTATTACTTAACATCATATTATAATGTTAAGAAAACTTAGCATAATTTTTATTAGGTTAGCTCCTGTACTTCTTGCAGTTAAAATTTTAATATTATTACTAGCTGAATATTTTGTAGTTAGTTCTTTGTTGATTGGGTTGGTCAGTTCAATTACTGATCTTTTAATTGCAATTGGATTACTTATACTCTCACTAACATTTAAGTTTTGTATCTATCATAGACTGATAATATATTATGTCTTTGTAAGTTACATCAGTTATATTATTAGTATATTATTTGAATTTTCATTAACAAATATAGTATTCATATCTTCATTTCTATGTCTAACTATTATCGTTATATTTTTAGTAGTTTACACATATTTAAGATATGGAGATAAAAAGCAATGATAAACTCTTGTCATTCAAGATACGGACGTTTAATTTTTTACACACTATGCATTATAAACTTATAATTTTCGAAAATCACACTAAATCTACTAGCTTAGACATCACTCCTGAACAAGCTAGACAAATCTTAGGAGTAACTGACTATACTCCTGAACAGTATGAAATATTGGCAGAAATAACCAATCGTCCTGCATCCTACTTTATGGATGATTTAGTCGATTATTATGTAGACTTCTAATAAAAATATGGATCTTAAAGAACATATTGTAGGAGAAGTTGAAGGATATCCTGTAATCTACATTGAAGAAAAAGATACAATTTTCTGTAAGAACACTGCTGTAAAATATTCTTTATTAAAAAGATTATATGATAGTCCTTTTACTAAGGAAAAAATTGAGGAAAAATCTCTTACTATAACAAAAGAAGAACATTTTGTTACATTTGGTTGTTTAACTATAACTAAAGAATATTGTCAAACTGTAATAAAAAATATAAATAAAATTAAAAATGGGAAATCCTGTAGGAGTTAAAAGCGTAATGCGAAGTACTGTTTCTAAGTATGAGCAGGAGCAAAAAGAGAAATTTATTCAGGTAATGTCTGATCCTCGCACGCGTTATTCAGATGCTTTAAATTTTGTTGAAAACGAGATTAAGCAGTCGAAGCGTATGGGTACATTCAATCATAAGATCTTGTGTTTTATGAATGATGGAGTTTATCAGCTGAATCGTGCAATCCAAGAAGTTTTTGGAATTGTATCAGCAGCTAAAAACGATAACCCTTCAGGAGGTGATGATACTGTTAATACGATTGAAGTTATCCTTGCTGATGGACGTCGTGTTAAAGTTCCGTATGGAGATATTGAACTTGCGGATTTAGGAGAAGGAAGTGTTATTTCTATCTCTTACAATGGTAACGATCACCATCTCTATATCAAAGGTAAGTGTCAGTTCAGATTTACAACTCTGATGGATGACATTATCGATCGGACAAAAGAACTTCTTGCAACTGATTCTATTTATAAGAGTCAGGCATTAGAGATCTCTGATCTTAACAATCCTCTTATCATGGATCTGTCAAATATTGACCGTGAAATGATGGTTCTTTCTGAAGATACTGCTCTCGGATTACGTCCTCTTAAATCTCGTATCAAGTATCCTGAAAAATGTACTGAACGAGGAATTCCTCTGAAGTATGGCGCGTTATTTGAAGGCCCTTATGGGACGGGTAAGACCCTTTTGGCTTTTAAGCTTATTCAGGAAGCTATTCAGAATAATTGGGTAAGTGTATATCTGAAAGATCCTACATTACTTGCTGAGACTATTCGTCTTTGTAAAGTAATCGACGGAACTGGGCATGGAGTTGTTATCTTTGTTGAGGATATCGATCAGGTAACTCGTGGTAAACGAGATGCTGCTATGCAGGATATTCTTAATACTCTTGATGGTGGTGATACTAAGGGTATGAATGTAATTACTCTGTTTACTACTAATCATCTTGAACTTATTGAGCCTACTTTCCTGCGTGGTAAGCGTATCGGCAAAGTTATCTCTTTAGGTGCTTTAGATGAAGCTACTGCTAAAGAGTTCATTGAGCGTTCTTTTGTAGGAGATTATACTCTTCAGGGAGATTTCTCTGCAGTATGTAAGCAGATTCGAGATTCGAATATTGCGCCTGCATTCATGGCTGAGATTGTAGAATCTGTAAAGAGTGATATGATCTTTATGGATGATACTAAGGTTGTATTACCTCAGTATATCAAAGTAGCAGTTGAATCTTATCTGCGTCAAGTAGGTCTTGCTCAGAAGAAAGATATGACTGAAACTCCTGAAGTTAAATTTGCTGAATCGATTCGCGAAATTACTGGTATTGATCGCGTTGAGAAGAAAGTAGATGAACTTATTGAAATGCAAGACTAAGTGCTATGGAGAGCATATGCTCTCCTATGACACCTTTATTCTACCTTCACGTGGTGGTGTTGTAAGTAGATAGATATCGAAACCAAAGAATAAATAAAATGTAAATTATTTTAAAACAACTATGATAGTACAGTATTTTGACGTAATTCACTGTAAAACTCAGGAACAGGTAACGGCAGTAATTAACAAACTTCATTCTGAACAAGGACTTACTTGGATGCACGATGATGAAAATCCTCTTATCGAAAACCCTGCAGATTTTGAAATAGAACAGAAGTTCTTTAAAAATATTAATGAAGAAGAAAAGGAGGAGTTTTATATTGTAACGGTGAAATTCTCTGAATTAGATAAGTGTATTGTTCACATATCTCGAAAGGAACATAATACGGAAACAATGCGAGCCGCTCTTGCAGAAACTGATGAGGAAGAAAGTTCTGCAGAAACTGTTTTCTATGAAGCTGAAGAATTTCTTGGGAGTTTTATAGGAAGCGATCTCTTTGGAGTATTTTCTATAGACTACGAAGTCTATGATACTGAAGATAATCATATCTGTAGTATTAAGAATAAAAAGGAACTTTCTAAAATTTATAATAAAGCTATAGAAGAAGGAACTGCATTTGTTGTCTACGTCGGTAGTGAAAAAGTAGAAATCAATTCTGAGCATAATATTGATTATTATGATGAAAAAATTGCATTCTAATCAAGAATACTGGAATCAATTAAAGGAAAATGATAAAGTATTAGTAAAATCTAAAGACTGGTATGATAAAAACGCTGTTGAGGAAATTACAGGTTTAAATGTTCCTATAGGTCCTAAATTTATTCAAGCAATGACTGAAGACTGTAATAAATTCTTGACAGTTTCTAATATTATAGGTTGGAGTAGTAAAAAAGACTTACGCTTTGAAATTAAACATAACTGGTATACATACTCAAGTCTTTTTGTTCATAAGCTAATTATTCGTAACTATAGAATTTTATTGTAATAATTTTTTAAAAATAAGTGTATAAATATTTGGATATATTAATTTTTGTCCTTATATTTGTACACTTTTCTGATGAAATCAGACTGATTGATCCGTAGTATAAGGGTTTATTACATAAGATTTTGGATCTTAGAATCCCCGTTCGATTCGGGGCGGATCAACTAAATTTTAAAACATATGAAAGAGTATTGGTATAAAATTAAGAATTTCTTAAGAAATATTTATATCTATAGAAAAATATTATCAGCTGATTATTCATTTGATTATGGATATCTTCTTAATTTAGAAAAGTCTAAGTTACAATTAATGTTTAAATCTTTTAAAGATGAACCTCATACAGATCATACTAGCGATATTCGCTGGATATCTATATGTATTAAACTTATTGATATTATTCAAGAAGAAGATTCTGCTATAGAATACGATGATGCATTAGATTCTATGAAATTTAAGCTTACTAAATATGTAAATATAAACAATGCTTCTAGATTTCGGTTTAAAAATATTGCTTTTAAAGGACGGAGCCAAAATCTTATGAAAGACATATTAAGACAACGAAAAGCACTTTATTTATATAATAAAATTAGATATAATTATATGTTAGAGTGGTGGGATTAACTTTAGATATTATGCTGCTTTGGGACAGTGGTTGACTCCATGCGACTTGTAATCGTATTCTGAAAAGACGCGCCAGTTCGAATCTGGCAAGCAGCTCGCTAGAACGGATCGTAACCGTTAGGAGCCTCTATTATTGGGGGGGGGTATGTAAATACTCTCTCACAATATTAACTTTTTAAAACTATTAAACATGTTTAATTCAAAGGGTACAACATCTGTAGATCTGTCAAAGAAAGTAGACAGCGTTTTAAATGCTTTTAAAACAGCAATTGATGGACTTAATACAGTTAATACTCAGGCAAAAGCTGGTATTGCTGCTAAAGAAGAGGAAATTAAAGCTGCTCAGACTGAGAAAGAAGCACTTGAAGCAATCTGCAAAAAGAACGAAAGTGTTCTTGCAAAATTAACTGCTATCCTTGAATAAAGGATAGTTTTATATGGTAGTAGAGGAGTCAAGTTTATCTCGCCACATTTGGGATGTGGAGCACGTGGGAGCGAAGCCCACCTACCATACTAATAACTAATATATATATAAGATGATAACACTAGATTATGTAAATAAAAATTCTGGAAACTTTCTTCCAACACTCTGGTTAGTAGATAAATATAAACAGTATCCAAACTGCGTATCAGTAATTTGTAACCTTGAACAGAAGAAACTAAACGAAAATAAATTCTTAAAAAGATTTAAAGAAAAGTTCGCTAATTTCTGTATATGGGAAGATAATGTAATCGGAGTTAAACCTGAAGTTTCTGAAGAAGTACTTGAAGAATTAGATCGCCCATTTTATGTAAGTCAACCTACTGCTTTACAATTCAGTGGAATTTGTGAGGAATATAAATGTGCATTAAGCTATTATTCTTCTAGAATGTTAATCTATTTTTGCGATAAAGCACTTATAGGTAACTTTATAGAGGATATTAAATCTTTATTTGAAGAATGTTCAGAAAAAGTAGTTTCTACAACAAAGGTTAACTTAGTTACTTTTGATGGTCAGGATTATGGTTTAACTGAATGTAAGATTAGAGATGTTAATGTTGATCTTGATAAACACTATAACGATGATTTCAAACCTGTTTATAAAGATATCTCTGACTTCTTAAACAGTCCAAAGTCTGGTTTAGTTATTCTTCATGGAACCCAAGGTACTGGTAAAACTTATATGATTCGTCATTTAGTTAATAATTTTAATAAACAATTTATTATTATTAATAACTCTATGATGAATAGCTTATCTGATCCTGTATTCTTAAACTTTATTCTTGATCATAAGAATTCAGTAATTATTCTTGAGGATTGTGAACAGCTTCTTAAAGATCGTTCTGAAAATGTATTTACAAACGGCATTAGTAATATTCTTAATATGACTGATGGTATTTATTCAGATATTTTAAATATTAAGTTTATTGCTACATTTAATAGTCCTGATACAAGTATTGACAAAGCATTGATGCGAAAAGGTCGACTTGCTGCAAAATATAAGTTTGACGAACTCTCTTTAGAAAAGACTAATAGAATACTTAAAGAATTAGGCAAACCTGAAGCAAGTAAGAGTATGACTCTTGCAGATATTTATAATCTTGATGCTCAGTCTTATGAACACAAGACTAGACGTAAAATTGGATTCTAATGATATTTTGGATATTGATTTATTGGTTACTTTGTGCATTTATTGTTATTGGAACAGATGATGGAGAACCATGGACTGTTGGAGATAAATGGTACATAGTATTCGCTGGATTTTATGTTCCTATAGTAATTGGCCTATTTATAGGTAGTTACATTAAAGAAACTGGATTTTTTGATAAAAAACATCCATGGGAACATTAATCTATATGTTGTCCGTAGCTTAGTTGATTAAAGCGCAAGTTTGTGGCACTTGAGATCGGGAGTTTGAATCTCCTCGGACACCAAAAGTATTCTTTAAACATACGAATCTGGACAAATGGTTAGACCTTATCTTATAAACCCCAAGCTATAAGAATTAAGAAGTATTTCTCTCAAAATTAGGTAGATCCAGCTTCCTAGAGAGATAGAAGAATACTTACGATATAGTAGATTAGTTAAAATAATAATAACTTCTACTAAATACCTACATGGCGCAATTGGTTAGCGTACTTCTCTGATAAGGAAGCGGTTGAAGGTTCAAGTCCTTCTGTAGGTACTAAAAGAGAAAATTATGAAAGAATATAAGATTTGGAAATTTATACCAGGAAAATATTTACAAACAGTAACTGTTAGTCTTGAAGAGGAATATCCTTGTAAACAAAAAAGATGTGGATATTCTTGTTTAGGAGATAAAACAGAATACGTATGTTTTATTAAAGTAAATCTTACTTTTGAAGAACATGTAAATTTAAAATGTATGGCTTCAAATAATAAAGAACATAAAAATTTTATACATATTAGACTTTTACATAGAATTTTTGTAAATAGTAAATAAAGAGGAGTGCAATCCTTGGGAAGAGCTTATAATATAATTGGTTAGTATCCTACACTTTTAATGTAGTTGTCAGGGTTCGAGTCCCTGTAGGCTCACACAATTTTTAAGTCAGAATCACAAATGATAAAACGTTTTGAAAATAAGTATATACAATCTATAAGAAGAGGTTATTTATGTCATATTACTCCTAATAAAAAATGTTATGGATTTGAATATCATCATAATTCAAATGGATGTGAGATTTTTAATGAGAAATTTGGAGGATGTAGTAATAGACGTTATAATATGATTAAGTATAGGATCTATGCAGATTAAATATTTTCCTGAAATAAAGTGTTGTATACAAGCAGTTAGATCTCTAAAACGAAACTATTGTAGTAATAATCAATGCTATAAGTCAACCAATTATTGTATTTTGTTTTTACCTGCTTTTAATAAAAGTTGTCTTAAATATTATTTTTGGAGAGTTTCTTATCGTGTATTTTTAGAAGCTTCTTATGATAGAATGTAAAATATAAGGGAGTATGGCTGAGTGGTTTAAGCACAAAACTGTTAATTTTGGTAACGTGGGTTCAATTCCTACTGCTCCCGCTAATATTAAACTTAATAACAAATAATTTGTTACAAATTTATTAACTTTTTGTGTTAAAACAAGGAAGATTAAGCCAAGTTGGACTAATGGCAGCACTCTTGAAAAGTGTAGGTCGCTTAAAACGGCGTGGGGGTTCGAGTCCCTCATCTTCCGCAATTAAAATTAAATTATATGCAAAGACCTATTGTATTAAAATATTGGAGAATAATTAGATATAAAACTTTAATTATTCAATGTGTACCTGAAGGAAAACCTGAGAAAAGATTTTGTTATGAATCTTCTGTTGGAAAGCCATGTGCTTTTACAGGAAAGGATTGCACTGATTTTAAATGTATAGATAGAGTAGATGGTCTTCGAGTTAGGTATATTAAAGTAGATTATAGAGTTTATGTCAATAGAATATAGAGTTTCTCAAATTATAAAAATTCCAAATAATAGTCATCTATTATTTCAAACTGTTTTAGGTGAGGAAAACAATGGCTTGTGTTCTGTAAGTTTTATTAAAAATAAAGGTTGTTTACTTCACACATATAATAGACATCTTTGCCATAAGTTTTTATGTAGTCCTTTAGAACGAAAAGATAATATTAGAGTACGTTATATTAAATTAGACTATCGAATTTATTTGTTTAAATAAGCACCTTTGGTGTAATTGGTAACATGACAGTCTCCAAAACTGTTCTTTGGGGTTCGAATCCTTAAGAGTGTGCTTATATAATTAGGGCTGTTAGTATAGTGGCTATTACATCTGGTTTGCAACCAGAAAACAGGGTTTCGATTACCCTACGGTCCACAATTTTTCTGTAGACTAGGATTCTATACAGAAAGAGTACTGTAATCTGTTAAGAGCTTATAAATCAGACGTTAAAGAAAAAAGTTTTCGGGGCTGAAGAGCCCTGCTATGAATCTAATCCTAGTAGAAATACTAGGATTTTTGGAACTGCGGTGTGCTAGGTGCGCTCTCTGGACTGAAAATCCAGAGGTAAATGTTCGACTCATTTCAGTTCCGCACTATCGTCTTCCTTATTAAGTTTGGTAACACGTGCACTGCCTGTAAATCTTAATAATAGATATGCTTAGTACTTATTTTTATTAGTGGATGTATTAGCTCAGTGGTAGAGCTCTGGCAGGGAGTGCCAGAAGTCATAGGTTCGAATCCTATATGCATCCCTTAAATTGAAAATTATGATTATACCTTCAAATTTTTTAGTTAAAACTATTACATTACATTTTGAGGGAGATGTATCTACTCCACATGTAGTAATAAACTATCTTACAAGAAGCCTATTTTTTATTCTTTTAAAATTTTCTCCAAATAAGAAATTAATGAAAGTTAAAGAAATAAAAGATAGAATTTTTATTAAAAATCTTGATCATAAGATGACTATGGGTCTTATGGAAGCAAAAAGGATTGTAGACGAATTAACTATACAATATGATATGAATAATATCTATAGAATACGATTGGTAGAATAGCCAAGTTGATAAGGCAGTGGTCTGCAACACCACGATCGCAGGTTTGAGTCCTGCTTCTACCTCTAAGCGAGTTGGAGAAGATGGTTACCTCGAGAGTTTCATAAGCTCTAGACCTCGGTTCAAATCCGAGACTCGCTACACAAAATTTTAAAGTTATGAGAAATATATTTAACGTACTTATATGGAATTTTAATACACAAACAATAGAAGAATATAATGTTATTCCATATTTTGTAAGAGAATGGAAAGAAGAAAAAGATAAATCTAAATTTAAGTCTTTTGATGATATTAAAGAATTTGTTAGAAGTAAATCTTTATATCAATTCTGGTCTCGATGTGAATATGAAATGATTGTTAAAGGATGGCCTGTAACTAAAAGAGAAATTAAATTAGATGTACATGAACAAATCATGATGAATCTTGATTTAGTTACACAAGTTTTTATAAATACTATTGGATGGAAAGTAAAGTAAAGGATATTTTGTTACTTTTAGAACAAAATGGATGATCTGATCTTATCGATAGTCGATGGGAACAACAGATTAGAGAGGAAATATTAACAGCTTATCCTGATATTGATATAGATACTTTAGATAAGGTATTAGAAATTGTATTAATTTAATTAGGATTACAAGTGAAAATAATTGTAAGTCCAGTTGACTATAATCACGATGAAACTGCAATTATATTTTACTGTAGAGCAAAAGATCGTGAGGATTATATGCGAGTATATGGTATTTTTGATACAGAACAATTTGAAATTATTGAATCAAGAATTACTGATATAACTATTTTTAGAAAAATGGTTGAAAAACTTAACGATTTTGGATTTGAAAATGAAAAATATAAAGAAAATAATCCTAATTTTGATATTAATATTGTTAAGCTCATGTGCAACAACAAAGTTTAACTTAATGGTTGGTCCTACAGGTGAGGAACAGAAAACATATATAGAAAATATAAAACAATATAAATAATGGTACTTATTTCATTCTTAATTCTTTATCTAATACCTGTGTTTCTAGTTCATATTATTGGATGGTATTTTTGGAAAAAGCGTACTGATTATGGGAAAACAATAGGAGATATGTATGAACATTATGGTATAGCTGATGGAAAGCCTTTAGTAGTTTTTACTTGGGTTCCTTTTGTTAATATTTTTATATTATTAATGGGATTTATTATGCTTTTTATAAATTTAATAAGTAATATAAAAATTCGATAGTATGTATACTCTTTTTGTTATTATTTTATGTTATTTTATTCCTGTATTTATTAACGCTTTTCTCTTTATTTTTGCTTATAAAGTAAGTCATAAAGAAAGAATTACTATTGGAAAAATATTTGAATATTGGAATGATAAGTTTAAAGATAGTGATGGGGATAGTAGTCTTTGTCTATTTCTTTTTATTCCTGGAATGAATATACTATTTATATTCTATACTTTTTTCTTATCATTGTATAATATATTTAAAAATATAGAAGTCTAATGTTCACTTTTATTACAGGTCTAATTGCAGTTTTAGTATGTGGAGCTCTTATAGGATATGAACGACAATTTAAATCTAAAATAATTGGAATTAGAACCTGTATATTAATTATGCTAGGTTCTTTTGTTTTTACATATATTTCTATCAGAATAGGAGGAGATCCATCTCGAGTTGCAGCACAAATTGCATCTGGTGTAGGTTTTATTGGTGCAGGTATAATATTTAAGAATGGAATTGATGATATTCGTCATCTAACTACAGCTGTATTAGTTTGGGTATTAGCAGCTTTAGGTAGTTTAATTTCTCTTGGATATTTATTTGAGTCATTGATGATAACTGGAATAATCTATATAATCCTTAAAATAAAAATACTAAAATGACTAAGATCGATAAGTTATATAACTCTATATATGAAAAAGAGTTGCGTAAGTTAAGATGTTGTGCAGAATCTGTTAAAACTTATAAGCAATTAGATTCATTTTCTCAATGGAGTAAAGAAATGATGGCATATTTGTTTTTTAAATTAGATCAAATTGATAGCATATTTGCTTGGGAATATAAGGAACGAGTTGCAATTTTCATTTCTGATTGTCGAGAAATTGCTCAAAATAGTGCAGTACATAAAAGAATAGTTTAGAGGATTAAATCCTCTTTTTGCGGGTATAGTTCAGGGATAGAACGCGATCCTTCCAAGATCGATGCCGTCGGTTTGAATCCGACTATCCGCTCAAAAATAAATAATATGGATAAAGAATTACTAAATACTTGTACATCTTTAAGCGATATTGCCAGAATTATTTACGGAAAGGCAAATTATACAAATTCTGAAAAAGTAAAACGAGATTTAAAATCAATAGGTGTTGATTGAAAAGAATGATTAGAAAGTAAGAAAAAGAAACCTAATCATTGTTTATATTGTGGTGAAGAAATCTCTGGCAAAGAAAAATATAGAAAAAATTTTGTAATAGATCTTGTGCTAATAAATATAATAACGCTCTAAAGAAGGTAACAAAAAGATGTCTTGCATGTGGAAAAGAAATTGCATCTTCTGCTACATTTTGTAATAACACTTGTTATGCTAATTTTAAGTACAAGGAGTATATTAGGAATTGGAAGGAAGGTAAAGAATCAGGAATGTCAGGAGAAGATGGAATGTCAGATCGTCTAAGGCGATATTTATTAGAGAAGACTAATTATACTTGTGAAATTCCAGGGTGTGGATGCAATTTTATTAATCCTTATACTGGATTATCTATTTTGCAAATTCATCATATAGATGGAGATGCAACTAATAATAAAGAGCAAAATCTTCAGGTTTTATGTCCTAATCATCATGCTATGACAGAACATTTTGGCTCCAGAAATAAAAATAGTACTAGAAAGTATCGTTATAAAAAGTAATTACCCACTCTAATAAATTTTAAAAACATGAAATCCTTATCTAAAATTTTTAATGCAATATATTTGTGTATAAGATTCCCATTCTTATATCCAAGAAATAGATTTTCAGATGAACATACAGTTTATATAAGATGGATGTCTAATTTAGTATACAAATACTATAGTAAGTCTTATTATGATATCAGTTTAGCTTATAAGTTTTATAAAGATCCTCAAGAATGTACTACTATTACAAAGCAAGTAGTCTTCAAGGATAAATACAATTTTAAAGCAAGGCTTATACGTAATAATACTATTTTAAGATTTTATAGTGATATATTGAAAGAACCTTATGATTTTAATATACAAAAGTATGTGGGTGATAATTTTAAGATTTCAGGAATTACTGTAAGTAAATCAACCTTCAATAATATACCTGTTTTATATTATCATATACATAAAAAGGAAGTTACTAATACTAATTATGGATTTAGTTATAAGAAGTTAGAATTTGTAGCTGATACCAAAAGTGTCAAGATCTATACTATTCTAAACTATATTTACGAAAATATAATTCCTAAAATTTGTTTTATTCCAACTTATACAGAACTTAATAGTATGCCAATTGGTTGGAGAAAAGCATTTGGCATTCAAATGTGTAAAGAAATAAAACAAGCTCTTAAAAAGCATAATTATTTATATAATTATAGAATTATGCAGATTAAAGAGAAGTACGGTTCTCTTCGTTGGTATGATGCAGGAGCTCCAGAAGAAATACAGACTATAATTAATAAGTATGAAGATATTTCTTATCATACATGTATAAGTTGTGGAAAACCTGCTAAATATTTAAGTACAGGGTGGATATGTCCTTATTGTGAAAAATGTGCTCCAAGGGGCAGTAAGTTAATGAAATAATGACTTTTAAAGAATTTTATAAAGAACTATTAGAGGAGTATGGATATATAATATTTCAATATGATAGTGTTATTTCTTTTACTCAAACTTTTCCTGATACAACTTGCGGATTAGGTGGGATAGGAGGACAGGCATTTACTGATGCTCAAATATTTATATTTGTTAATCAAAGTGATAGAAATGCTATTGTAATTGGTCCTGCATGGAGTTATTACATAGAAGGTATTACTGAAAAATTTTCAGTAGATTGTTGTAATCATCATATAGCTGGAATTAATAATATTGCAAGAATTAAAAAATATGGTGACATTAAAGAAATTAAAAGAGCTTAAGCAAATTAAGCGAGATAATAAGGTAATTTATAATTTGTTAAATACTATCATTGGAGAGTGTGAACAAATTAGTAAAGATCCTTCTTGTAGTCAAGTTATGGATGTTATACAGAAAATGTATAAAGATAATAAACAGACTATTAGTGAATGTTCGGTAGATAGAGTTGATCAACTTAATACTCTAAATGAAGAAAATGCTTTTCTTGAAAGCTATTTACCTCAACCTCTTACGAAGGAAGAATTAACTGCTCTTATTGGTTCACAATTAACTGCAGGTAATAATATGTCAAAAATTATGAAATATCTTTCAGAAGAATATAAAGGAAGATATGATGGTAAAGTTGCAGTAGAAATTATTAAATCCTTACAATAATGTTAATTGTACTTATTATATCCTTAGTAGCTTTACATGAACTAATAGCAATTATATACTATGAAAAGACTGCTACAAGACTTATAAAAATAAATACTTTTGCGAATCATCTTAATGCCTTTGGTTCTACAGAAGATAAACAAATTTTCTATAAGTTTTTAAAAGAAGTTAATATAGAATCCATTAGATGCAATGCTAAACCCGATATAACTGTAGAAAATGCAAGTAAACCTGAACTTTGGTACAGATATCCTTCAAATCATAATACCTTTAAAGAGTATTTCAAACTTTTTAATTTATGTTTTTATCGAAATGTACTTAAAGATCCAATTGATAAAACAATTAACTGGTTTAAAAAATAAAATATGAAATTTTTACTTTGTCTAATTTGTTTAATTACAGTTAGTTGTAATGCTGTAATTGATCCTAAATCAGAAACTATAAGATCTGAAGATGGATACTATCTTGGTACTGCACATAAATTTAAATTTGAAGGACATGATTATATTAGTTTTACTAAAGGTCATGGTGTAGCAGTTGTTCATAATCCTAAATGTCATTGTAATCTAAATGAAGACTATTAAAACATATTGTCCAGAATGTGACAAAGAAACAGTTCATATAATTTGGACAGAGGATGGTTATGGGGCTTCTGGTGTAGCAAGAATTTTTTCTACCTTAATTTCTCTTGGAATGGCTAATTTAGCTTGCACTACATACAGTAAATGTATTAGTTGTGGAAAAACTAAACAGTTATAACTATGAAAACACTTCTTTGGGTAGATGATGCTCGTAATCCTTTTGAAGACGATTGGTTAAATTTTAGTCCAATTGGCCGAAATTGTCTTGTAATATGGGCACAATCTTATCAAGAAGCAATACAATTTCTTGAAAAAGACTGGCCTGATGCAATTTGTCTTGATCACGATTTAGGAGAAGAAGAAAGTGGTTACGATATAGCTAAATATATTGTAAATCGTTGTATTGATGAAGGAAAGAAACTTCCATTATTTGCAAGTCAATCTGCAAATCCTGTAGGTAGAGAAAATATTCTTTCTTTATTTAAAAATTATGAAAAATTTCATTCAACACGTTGTCTATAGTCATAGGAAGGGATTACGTTGGTATTTTAAATCAACAGAGCGTAAAGGTACATTTGTAATTTCTTTATATCCTTGGGATATTAGACTTTTAAAATATGGACTTTATTTACTAATTCCGCCTCTTAAAGAGACTCATATTAAAGGCAACTGGAATTAAAAAGGTATGCCCACGCAGCAGAGTTGGAGATCTGCACGAAACTGTAAATTTCGCGTCTCAGACTAATGAGGTTCGAATCCTCACGGGGGCACAAAATAATAAAAATTGCAAGTAATGAAAAATTTTCAAGTAACTTCAAAAGAAGATAATCAAAAATACTGGATTTCAAGGTCTTGTGCAGTTGCTATGTTTCTATTTTCTAGAGATAAATTTGGAAACTTATGTATTTTAGCAAATAAACGTGGTACTGGAACTCCTGATTTTCAAGGATATTGGAATTGCTCTTGTGGTTATATAGACTATGATGAAACTAGTGAGGAAGCTGTTTGCAGAGAGGTTATGGAAGAAACAGGATATATAATTACTCCTGAAGTTCCTAAATTTGTAGAGGTTGAAACAAGTCCAAAGGCTAATAAGCAAAACATTACTCTTATATATACGGCTTTAGTACCTTATAAATTACTTTCTCAAGTCCAACCTACTGGAGGTGAAGATAATGAAGTTGAAGAGATTAAATGGATTGATATAAGAAAATTAAACAACTATAAATGGGCATTTAATCACAACAAAATAATTGAAAGAATTATACTTTTAAAACAATATATACAAAATGACAGACATAAACACTTTAGCTAAAAGTGGTTGGTATGAAACTAATCACGATAAGTATAAGTATGTTTACTTGGAGCTTGATTATAGTAAAAAAATTAACAAGTTTGTATTTTCAGGCTGTTTAAGCCCTCAAGGGTTAGCTTATTTTCCACTTCCTAATCAAATTTACAGAGAGCCAGATAGTGGAAATATGTTTTGTGTTCCTTTTACATTATTTTCGCTTGTAAAATTTTGTGACGGGACTTTACTTCCACTAGTTTTAACTGAAGACTTAGTAAAAAGGTACGCAGATCCTGAAAATATTGTTCTAACTTCTTTATGTATTAATATCTCTCGTTATGCAAGTAGTTTAGACTTTAGTACTATTCATCTTACTCGAGATACTCCTTTAAGAAATCTCTTGAGTGAAGAGGCATTAAGAGTTGTTACTGGTAGTATGTTTGACTATTTTATGATAGGTGTATTAGAACATAAGAAAGAGTTTGATGAGCTTAATACTTCTTATTCAAATATAGAGTCTTTCATTAAGGTAATCTTAAAAATAATAGATTTATAATAAGTTCTATATTAGAACTTATTTTGGAGAGTTGGGGGAGTTGGCTTAACCCATCGTCCTGCTAAGACGACGTACCTCAAAAAGGTGCCACTAGTTCGAATCTAGTACTCTCCGCAAATTTAAAATAACATGAGTAAACTAATAATTAATAAACATCAGATTCGTTATATACCAGAATACAATTTATATTTACAGAGAGTAGGAGTAAATAATATAAGTGTTCGTCATACTTGTAAACGTATATGTTCGATTTATCAAATCTGTAGGGATGGTTATTGTCGTAATAAAACTAGAGACCCACATTACGGTAATCATGGTTGTGCAGATAACGGAGAGCAAGACGCTTATAAAATTATTTGTTATAGAATATACTTAGAACCTATAGAATGGAAATAGCAAATTTAAAGGTATATAATGATAATATGCGGAAGTCACTCTTAGATAAAGCATATTTCTTATCTTTTGTAGATTCGGATACGTTCATTGATTTTGGATGTGCTGATGGATCTTTATTAAAACATATTCATGAGATGTTTCCTGATAAGAAACTAATTGGATATGATATATCTCCTGAAATGCTTCAAGTTGCAGAAAAGAATCTTGAAAGATGTAATGTTTCTTTATATAATAATTTTGAAAATGTTATATCCTTAAAGTTAAATAATGCTACTTTAATACTTTCTTCTGTTATTCATGAAGTTTATAGTTACGGTGATAATCAAAGTGTAAATGAATTTTGGAGACAAGTTTTTAATGAAAACTTTAGATATATTGCTATTCGAGATTTAACTCCTCGAAAATCAATTGATAGAATGTCCGATATTAATGATGTTTCTAGAGTTTTACATAATGCTAATCCCACACATTTAGCTGAGTTTCAATCTATTTGGGGAAATATTAGTAACAATAAAAATCTAGTTCATTTTCTTATGAAATATAAATGGGTTGAAAATTGGGCTAGAGAAGTTAGAGAAAATTATTTTCCAATAACTATCGAAGAGTTTTTGTCAAAAGTTCCTAATAACTATGTTATTGATTATTTTTACGAATTTATTATGCCTCAAACTCAGCAAGGAATTCTTAAAGATTTTAATATCTTATTAAAGGATACAACACACTTCAAATGCATTTTAAGAAAAATATAATATGAAAGTAGTACAAGTAAATGTAGATTACACGGAAGAAGTTAATTCTTCAAATAAGAATTGGTTAAATTCTGATTCTAGACATTGTGATATCTTAGTTAGAAGTGATGATGCAGAAACTATTAAATATAGTGGAACTTTGTCTCAATCACAAGTAGAACATATCGTATTTCTAATTCAGGATAATTATTCTGCAAAGGATATTAAAGATCAAATTATCGAATACGAAGTTCAAAATCTATCTCCTACAGTAACTCCTCAGATTGGAGATCCTGAATTTTTGGAAGAATAATAGAGAGATTTACTCTCTATTTGCCCTCGTGATGGAACTGGCAGACATGCCGCTCTTAGAAAGCGGTCTGAAGTAATAGTAAGGTGCAGGTTCAAATCCTGTCGAGGGCACTCTAATAGCCTCCTATCTTGGAGGCATTTTCTATTTTATAGATATGTTTAAGTTTATTAAAAAGATGTTTAACAATAGAAATATTCTAACTAAAAACTTATATAAAGTAAAGTTAGATAAATATGATGAAGCTCTAATTATTATTTGTAAAGCTTTAGGAGTAAACTTACTAAAGGCAAATTTCTTCCATATAGATTCTTATACAAGAGTAATAAAATCATATGGATCTTTGATAACTATTATTGATTTTGATAATGCTATTGATTTAATTTTTGGTAATTTAAGTCCGAAAAGAAATCATGATGAAATTGTTCTACAATACATGATTAAGGTTATGCAACTTCCTTCTAGTGTTATTGATAATGATAGATTTTATCGTAGTATTCGTAGGACCTTTAATAAGATTTCTGTATATTATTCTAAAGAAGATAAATTTACATGGTTTCAAGAATATTGTCGAAAATTTATAAAACCTGAATGGTCTAATTCTTTTTGCTTTTACTATAAATCTGCAGAATTTTATGTAACTTTTTATCAAGGATATTTTAAATATAAATATAGACAAGAAAGATACCAAAGAAGGAATTATAATAACCAACAATTTCAAAATCAAACTAGTATAGATAGATATTATAAAATTCTTGGAATTAGTATTACTAAAGATAAAAGTATCATTAAAACTGCTTATCGTAAGTTGTGTTTTCAATATCATCCTGATAAAGGAGGTTCTAAGGAAAAATTTATTGAAATTAATCAAGCATATGAATATTTAATTACACATGTCTAGTATATATGAATTAATGAAACTTAAAGGTTATAATGGACCTGACGATATAATAAAACTTCAAGAATGGTTAGCTATAGAAAAACAAATATTTATTGAAACAAGAGTGTGTTGGAATAAAGAAGAAACTTTTCCTATTGGATATAGTGCAAAAATTTGGCTTCCTCCATACACAAGTTGTAGAATAGCTCCTACAGCTTTAACTATTGAAGAAGCTATTGAACTTATTTTGATAAAAATTTTTGACTATATTTAAATACGTAAGTCCCTGTAGCTCAGCTGCATAGAGCAAGATCCTTCTAAGATCTGGGTCGCAGGTTGGAGTCCTGCCAGGGATACTAAATAAATATAACTATGATATTATATAAAGTTCAAAAATATTTTCCTACCGACGATATGAATAAATTTATAGAATGTGATATTTATTCTACAGACGATTTTGAAAGAGAAAGTATAAAACAGGCTATTCGCGATGGTCTTAAACCACATATTTGTTCAGGTATATGTAGAGAATGTAATAATTTTATAGGTTTAGTTGGAGTAGATCTTGAAAAACAAACAGGAACTGTAATATGTTCTCATAAAAATTATTACAGACTTGAATTTGATGAAAATGAAGTTTAGTAAATTATTATATATGAA